>Ga0123342_1005755_pt1 | contig 17715 bp, 9 predicted proteins | sample Turbeawhitnodule_FD_89960 | JGI IMG/M metagenome (GOLD analysis project Ga0123342, IMG submission 89960) | Root nodule microbial communities of legume samples collected from Mexico - Turtle bean Mexico white nodule | ecosystem: Host-associated > Plants > Roots > Nodule | place: Mexico: Nepantla...
AACGGCCTAATCCAACCCTAATTGCTAAACAACCCCCTAATCCGGCCCAACAGCGAGGGCCCATCAAGGTAATATAAATATCACGCATTCCAAGGAATAAGGTACGTCATTATCTACAGTATTTCAGCCAGCCGAATACGATACCCCACTGACTTGAGCGTTGGAGTACCCCACCCACCTGAGGAGTCATCCGGCGAGAAGAACCGAAGGAGGAAGTGCGGACCGACCGAGCGACGTTCGAAGACAATAGTTCTCCCAGTCCCCAACCTCGTTCGAGAACAGAAAATATTACAGTTGTTACTACCATAATTTTGACACCCAATAGATATGTAAGAATAAATTTCAGAACTCTAAGAAGTAAGGCCATTTTTTTCTCCAATCCCATTGGGTGTTTCTTTGTGAACTCTCTCAAAGTTTTTCCTATACTCCAATTAAATTGGTAAAATATCAAATATCTTTTCTAATTTACCCTTATTTTGTGAAAGTCGTGGAAAAATTATTCTGGAAAATACGTTTCCAAATATGTTATAATATACTTCCAGAATAGATACACAAAATAATGGGAGATTATGAACCAGAGGTTATGGCAAAATTCTTTTTCCGTCTTTCCCCCCTTCTGTAATTCTCGCCTCACTTTGTAATTAGAGATGCCTACATTTTCTTAAGGTTCGTGTCTCTGGTACTATGTTGTTGTGTCTTTTCTTGCCAAGCTATTTTTGAAATCTTGATGTTTTGACATGATTTGATGTGGTTCACTATAGTGTTTCTATTAAATGTTATATAAAAAAAAAGGGGATTTGGTTGTATGTAAGTTATAAAAATTTATTTTAGAATCTATAATTTAGGATATAATTTTTTATTCTGAATTGTTTGTTTTGCAACTTAAAAAAGTTTAACATTTCAGATTGTATAATTTATAAGTGAAACTCAAAATATAAAAATAAAAGAGTAAATTTGGAATATTCAAATTTTCGGGGTGTAGTTTGAAATTATGGACGTGTAAGAAGAAATACTCGAGAATTAATTTTCTAAACCATCTTGCATATTTGGGCCTAGGACCAAACAATCACAAAACATATATAAATAGGCAATTTCTTCCTTCACTCTTATATTTTTCTTCTTGCACTCCCACAGTGTTTTATAAAGACTAAATTGTTCTTATTATTTTTTAAAAAAATCTAAAATGCCCCTAACTCCTAAAAATCCTAAAACTCTCACTTTCATTTTATTCTTCCCAGCGCAGCCGCAACTCCCAAGTCTCCAAATCTCCATTCTTTGCGGCGCAATTCCATAACTCCACATCTTTTGGTGGTTTAGGGTGATCTTGGTAACTTGAAGCTAAGTAAAATTTATGGTTTTTTTTTATTTGTACTTCAATTTTTCTTCAGATTTTCGTTTGCACATTTTAGACAATGCAATTCAGTAGTTTAACGGAATAGAGAATCTGTATATTTTTTCACATTCTGGGATATGGAATCCTCAAAAATCTTGGATTGATGCTTCTGGTAAATCTTGAATTGGTAGTTTTGGTAATATTTTGGATTGTTGTTTTCGGTAATATTATGGATTGATGAATTCGTAGTACATTATTCAAATCCGGATTGATGAATCCGTTGCACATTACCCAATCCCGATTTCCAAGAACCATGAAAACTCCATAACCACCAATGTTCCTAAACAAAAACTTATTTCTTATCTCTAAATCCCAAACAACGCTTCGACAACGTAGCTTACTCCTCAACCTTACTCCGCACAACTACAAAGATCCTGCACCAGCACCTGAGATGAATGAATGAAGAAGATGAATAGTTCCACCACGATGCCCCTTTTCAAATAATAGGTCAAGGTCATTTTTGGAATTTTAAAAATTATGGGGTGCAGGAAGAAAAATGTAGGAGTGCAGGAAGAAGAAGCCATAAAAATATAAGGGCAGTTTCTTCCTGCACTCCAAAATTTTTCTTCCTGCACCCCCACAATGTTGCGCAAAGACAAAATCTTCCTTATATAAAATTTGTACATTTATTTCTTTTGCATTCCAAATTATGAAATCCGGTAAATTTTCGGATTGACACTTCCGGTAATACATGAATGACATTGTTAATCCAAAATAAAAAATGTAGAACATCCATTATTAAAAAATTCATTCCAGATTCGTCAATTCATAATTCAAAATATGCATTTTGGATTCAAAAATCCATAATTGAAAAAAATATCATTATAATCCACCAATTCGTAATAGAAATTAGGCTTCCAGATTCAGCAGTCCAGAAATCAACAATTTATGCAAACTTTGCTTCCAGAACACCCCCTCATCCGAAAAGCAACATGATTCACTTCCCGATTGATTAATCTATAGCACTCTCCCAGATCCCGATTTCAAATAAAAAGTGAAGGTCAGTTTCGAAATTTATAAAATCGTGGGGTGAAGGAAGAAAAATGTAAGATTGCAAGAAGAAACTGCCAAATATAAGTTTAATTAAGTTTTAATTTCTTATTTTCAATTTATTTATTATTAAATTTATTTTCTTTTATTGGTAACTCAAAAGATACTATATTTTCTAATTGAGTTTCTATCATTCAAGTGAGATGAGATCTCACTTATGTGTTTCACATGTTAAGAAATGTAAAATTTTATAGTTAATATAAAATTATATTATACTAATATAAAACGATTTATGATTTTTATTATTTTAATTAAAAGTGTGTGGAATATGGAGGTTTCCATGTGTTCCACATGTTAAGAAATGTAAAAATTTATAGTTAATATAAAATGATATAGTACTAATATAAAACGATTAATGACTTTTATTATTTTAATTAAAAGTGTGTAGAATAATGAGATTTTTATGTTCTTCGTTCACTTTCACGATCTCACCTATAATAAAGATAATTTGTCTTGTTTTATAATAATCCAAGTATCATTTTATATTAACCAAAAAATTTTATATATCAAATAAAGTGGATAATGGGAAAAATAATAACAATATCACTCCTTTAAGAGAAGGATTAAATGATAAAAACTTAATTGAAAAATATAAAATACTTAATAGAATTTTTTTAATAAGAATTCAATTAAAAATAATGAAATTTGTACACCAAAAATATATGCCTATTTACTTTCTTGTCACACGAGTAAAAAAAAGTTGAAAATGGTTGGATTAAAAGTAAGTTTTTTTGTACAGAAAAATTAAATACAAATAGAAATGAATTTACATCCCTTCAGAGCTTTTAATCATTTGAGTTCCTTGGTGTTAAAAAATAAGCTTTTGTTTAACACGTTTAAAGGAGTGTACAAGAGTTTTATATGGTTATTTAATTACAAATCAATGACTTAAAAAATAATTATATTTAAACATGTTTTAAGTTTATGTAAACACGCATATGATTTTAGTCTCTGTAAAAATATTTCCCAGCTTAAACTTTTTATATTTTTTTAATCTTTATCTTTAACTATAGTTAATTTAAAGTTAAAAATAAAAATTTTAGAAACCCATGTGCCAATAAACAGACATGTGGGGAATACAAGAAAAACAAACAGAAAGGTTGTGATGGACAACAGAACAAGCATCAAACACAACCTTGCATAAAATGGAGAAATAAATAATGTATTGGGAAGACAAACATCATATTAATTAAGCAATCATGTGTTATTTGGGAGCCACCTCACTCCACACTCAGCCTGACAAGAGAATCAGACATCAGCCCATACGGTGTCTTAAAAAAATGAATCCAAAAATGGTTTGCCATGTGATTTTTCATGCTCAAATCCACTCTTCTCACTACCCTAATGCTTCCACAAACATCTTATTCACACACTGCTACCGTATTTTGTCGTGCTTTCCCTTTCTTTAGGCAAATCATCATTTCAACTACAAGGACCACACACTGTTTGAGTACAACAAGACCAAAGTCAATCACAAAATTGGTATTTCACACATTACTGAGAAGTCTGCAACATAACTTATTTTTTCATGGTTTGAAATTGACATGGTTTTTGTATCAACCGGGATTCAGGTGATCATTCCATTACTGATAAGTGACTTCCTAAAGAAATATTTGTGTTCCACACATTGGTCAGCAAGATAGACAATTGAAAAACCCTTTCATAGATTAGATAGAAAGGTCATGTTTGAAGCATACATATTAGTATCTCCAGGTGCCACCATCTCATTGACAACGTTGTGTGCTTCTTGGGACAGTAGAGTGAAAATGCTGCCAAATTCAATAATTAAATAATCAAAAACCCAATAACTAGTGGAAGGTGGAGAAAGATGCCCAAAAACTAACGTCCCCAAGTTCAACACCTAGAAAAATAACATTCACAATAATACAGTGACATTGAGCAGTTTGCACTCGTGTTCTCAACCCCAGCAGAAGATCACGAAGGAAGATAACAGAATGATTAAGAAACTAGACTGCACTAGTCTAAGGCCACCGTGACTCTCATCATTCATGCCAGGTCCTGAAGGTCCCATGCCACTGCCAATGCCTCCTAACACTCCAGGTGTTGTGCTGTATGGAGTAGTACCAGGGGTGGTTCCGGTGCCGGTTCCGGTACCGGTTGTTGGGGTTCCCGTGGTGGGAGTGGTGCCCATGGTTGGTGTAGTTGTGACAGGAGTTGTACCAGTGCCTGCAGCACTGATAAGACAAAGGAAGGAATCAAATGATCAACCCACATGCTATGTCTCAAAACAACAACAACAAAAAACACCAATAGCTAACTACCAGTTACATATTCACGGTCTTGGCTAACCTCATCTTCACATGATAAATAATCAAGTTTTACAATCAAAAGGGTTAATAAAACTAAATGAAATTATCCGCATTATTATTACACATACACTCACAGCAAACACACCCAACTAACTATTTTGTTTGGACTCAAAATTCGTACCCTTCTTCAGCTGAATAAACCAGCTTTTAATGCCCATTAAGTTTTAAACCGATCTACCTCCATGCTCATTCTCAATTCCCAACTACTTTTCCTAAGTTGACAATGACTCCAGCATGAACGAAATTATGGTTTTTTCATAGTAACATAACCTTCAAGAATATTTCAGAACATAAAATCTTTCGTGAGATTTGCTTTTCTACACAATCGTCCTTCCCCCTTTAACTTGACAGACAATAATGGAAGTACTAGCAGTATTAACTGTTAGCCAAATTAACTGAGGTAAATAGAAGTAGCAGTAGTATTGTTTAGCGAGAAAAAAAACAGCTTTTCACAAATTTGCAGGTTAAAAACAGAAACAGACGAGAAAAACTATAGAAAGCGATGGGTGACGAGAAGGGTCATACACCACGATAACAAATATGTGGACTTTTTTAAAAGTTTGATGGCCCAGATTCCGAAGCAAGTGTTGTCCATTTGGCTTTTGTGCAACTTCATCATCCATCACCAAAATTCAAACTTGATCATGAAATGTGGAAACAAAAATACACACTTCTCAGTGCTCATTGTTAACTTACCCAAACACCCTCCTCCACTTACTTTTTATTAACATACACATAAATAAGGGCATTTATGTCTTGCTACTATTTTGTATTGCCAAAACTGCTAAAGCAGGGCAGCTAAGGATAAGATCGTTCAATTGGGACAAACTTGTCATTTCTTAATGATAATGTCCAATTTTTTGATTAAAAAGATTCAAACTTTAATTCAGCATCGGATCCCAATTATTGAAGCATCTTTAATAACTTAAAAAAGTTGAGTGTCTCGCTGCAACGGCTATAATCACCAATAAATGGGTAATGAGTTGCACACCCAATTGTGAAGTTCCGATATTGTCAAAAACCAAATGAAAAAAAAAAAACAGTTCGTCAACGTAGGACAGAACCTCGTCAAAGCGACATTAATAGAACGGAGAAATTAAAAACGAACGTCTAATAAATTTGTAAATGCAGATGAATATATTTAAATTCAGAATTAAAGATAATAAACCTTATTCTGCTTGTACCCAATAATTTATTTTCTTAGTTTCATCCTTTTGCCTTCACCAAAATAATATACTCCTAAAAAAGCAAGTTGAATAAATATCTGAGTAATGTTTGTTTTATTTCTGTTTCCTTGTACACTACTTTCACATTTTCTTTTATCATGATTAAAAGACAATTTGAATTTTAACTTTTCTCCACTTTCTTTTATGATACAAAAAAGTAAGCACGGCTGTAGTACTTTAGTATCAGGAAAAAAAAAAGTGAAAAAAACATTCAAAGCGGTTGTGAAATTCCCCTTCAACAAAAATCTAGTACTTATTTAAGAACAAATGTTACTTTATTTTATAAAAAATTAACCTAATTGGTTTCCTTTGAAAACATTATTTATGACCGAACTATACTCATAAAAAACTCTCTTCCCGTAGCAACACTGCACTGTGTGAAACCTTACAAAACACTGCTACACTACCACCCAGCGAATATGCCTATTGCAAACCAAATAACCCTTTCATAGTTAAAATAATGTACTAATCTATGCAAGTGCCCAAACCCCGATTATGTTTTATTATGATAAAAAAAAAGTAAGTTCGCTACCAACGTTAACAACGCCAACCTTCAAAATCAGGCAACCACGTTAAAACTTTAAGCAAAAAAGAAAAGAAAGCATATTGAAACTAACGAACAACAAACAGGAAGCTTGAGAATAAAGAAGAAAAGAGTGGACGAAATCCATACCTGACACTTGACGGGTAGGAACAACCGCCAGTGCCTGTTCACCAAAGAAGGAGAGAAAGAGAAACAGGTAAAAGGGTCAGCTACTGTTGTTGTTGGAAGGAATATATGCTAAGAAAAAGAACAGAAAAGAGAGATCGAGGATTTACTGGGGTCAGATGCAGTAACAGTGGCTGTTCCAGCAAACTCACAGGACCCTTGAGCTTGACCCTTCTTTTGGAAATAGCTATTCACGGCGTAGTTGCAGTGGGCCCTCACGGTGTTGGGCTGGAAACAAGGACCGTTTTGATGGAGAGGGTTACAGTCAGCACCAGCTCCACAAGCATAGTCCAATGTTTTCTGCAGGATCGCGTCGCCTCCATCCTTACAAACGCACCAAGTTGCAGCTGTAACAGTTTAAACACATTAGCAAACAAAGACAACGAGTGTGAAAGAAGAAGAAAAGGTTTAGATTTTGGGGAGGAAATGATTTTATGGTTAGTGAAGGTTTGGACGAATGAAGGTATACATGGTAGGACTCTTTTGAAGAATCTACGCTAGCAAGGTGAGATGTTAGTAGATCATGATGTTAAGAAATGTGGAATGGCACACTCGCATGACTAATTTTGTTCCTAGCTAGGATAAAGTTTGCTCTTTGAAGATTATGTGAAAAAATAGAAAGCAGAGAGATAGATCCAGTGGTTAAAATATGGAAAGGGTGTCTAAAGTAGAAAAAAGAAGTAAAATTTTGAAGGTTGAGGTTGAGAAGGGAGAGTAGAAGAAAAGGGAAGTTGGAAGCATACTTGAAGTGCCAGTGAGAGCCAAAAGAAGCAGTGCAAGAGCTAGAGCAGCCATGGTAGGAGATGAGGTAGAGAGCAATGGTGTTGTGAGATGGAGAGAATAGGTAGTAGAGCAGAGAGTGGGAGTGAGAGTGAGAGAGAGGAAGGAGAATGGTGGGTGGGTGCGTGACAGAGTGTGAGATGAGATGAGAATATGAGGACAAAATATAACACGGGAAGAGAGGAGATGGTAAAGTTGTGTAATGTGTAAACGGTGGGATGATGGTTGGCCTCCTTTTGTGTCGGCTTGTGAATGCTTTTTGTACTTTTGCAATCTCAGTCTCACTGTTACTACAACTACTTAATGTGGTTAAAAATAATGTAAATAATAGTTGTGTTTGTTTCTAATCACGCTCCTCTTTTCTTTACCCTATATCAAGGAAGGAAAATAGTTTCATAGGGACTCGTAAAAGGCTAACAGGGTGAGTGAGGAGGCCTAAGCAGCGAGTGAATAACGCACCTTTGGTAGTGGGTCACTGTTTATCTTTGGGACTGGTCTTTTGCTAAGGTCCAGCTAGAGTAGAAAAAATGGGAAGGATTAAATAGTATTAGTCAAAATTGATGAAAATTTGACAGAAAGTTATGAAAGTGTTTAAAGAATTAATTTGCATTGCAGAACTTTTTTGGGTTCAGCCTCACATTATAAATATTGGAGCTGTGGAAATAAAAGATTTATTGTTGCACGTCTCGTGTTAACGGCTAGAATTGTAAAACCGCACATGTATATGTTCCATGCGCCATGGTCCCAGGTAATTCAATGTTATTTCGCTAGTTGTACTTGTGGGTTGCCAGAAGTAATGACAGGAGTCTGGTCTCCGAACTATCTTCTGCTTCTCCTCTTAATTGAATATCTCAACTGCACCAACGGTCCAAGAATTTTCTTCCTTTTAAAATAAAGAGACTAACCAATAAAAATAATTAGTGTGTGAGAAAAAGTTGTTACACAACACAGTGTTTGTGAACTTGATTAGTGTTGGTGATTACATGAGAGATGAAATGTTTGCTTACTTTTTTCGCTTTCAGCGTCCAATGCTTTATACAGAGCGTCTCGGGTCTCGAGGAAGTGTAACATGACTCACTGGGCCATCATCGAATGGATGAGACCACGACCCGAACTAAGGGCATGGGCCGGAACCCAGTTGATTAACACAACATGGGTTTGGTTAGGTCTAATGGAAGGGCAAAGAGGTCTACGATTCACAACAAGTACAGAATTAAATTAACTTTGAACCCCGAAATACTATTAATTTAGCTTTGACCCCCCAAAAGCTATTAATTCAATATCATAACTTTTGTTTCTTTCACACTGCCAACTATATATGCTCATCTTTTAGCGAATTTATACATGACTTCTTATATCTAAACACTCCCACATGGCAAACTCCCTCTTGACAACTATCAATACAACTATTAATGTAGAAAAAAAAATTGAGTTGAGAGCTTTGAATGATTTTAAAAATCGAGAATAATCTACATAGAACTTTTTGAATTTAGGTTTGTTTTAAGTTTTTTTTTTGTTTCATCATTGAGGACTTCTTTAATCGTTTCTCTCATCTATTTTTTCGATTTCGTCCTTACGACGTTGAAGGTGATTGGTTGTGTTGGCGTTTCAAGCATGATGTTGGTTTGTTTACAGACTTTCAATTTTGTGTGGTGGAGTCTGTTTGGTGTGTGGTTGATGTTAGTTTGTGTTGTAACTTTGTGGTAGTCAGTTTTAAACTATTTATTGGTGGTTGTTACCGAAACTAGGTAACTATAATAATATAATGAATCTAGCTAGTGACTGAAAAATTAAAATTAGTATTGTGCAAAACAAAAAACTTAAATGATCACATATATCAACCTGGATAACCACATGTTTGTGTAAAAGAGTCACTTATTCATGTTATAGTCGTAGTGGTCGATTTTAGATTGTTCATTAGTAGAGTACATAGTGATTGTGGTCACCGAAATTGGATAATTATGATGATACGATGAAATCAACATGTGATTGATAACAGGAGTCAATAATATAAAAAAACAAAAAATTTAAATGACTATATATATCAACCTAAGACAACACTTAAATACATGTAAATATAAAGATTTTATTTTATAGTATAATTTTCCAAGTTTTCAAATGATATTTTACATTTGTTATCTCAAATTTCTATTAGTGTCAACAATATTTTTCTTTATATATTTCTTTTTAGTTAGAATAACTTTTTAAATTAGATAATACTTGGAGTATTCCTTTATTGATACACACTATTTTAAGATATTTCAACAACGGAAAGGTTTTGACTAGAGAGTCTTCTTAAAGTAGTTATTGAATGCATCAAATATAATAAAGACTACAGAAATTAACAACCTAAAGCTAGAATGTTTCCATTCTTTATGAAAGATTCATTTATTAGGAAAAAATAATCAGTCAATAAATATCTCCCCGACAGTTCCTTACTACCCTTGAATGCAAACCAACATTCTCCAAAACCAAAAGCCACGCAATGCAAAATGCTATGCATCGGAAGGCGCATATTATAAAATATAAAATGCAGAGGCCAATATATGTTTAATCCAATATCATGTGGGTCTTTGATATGGAGATGATGGACAAGATTTTACCAAAACTATGAACTTTTCATACGCAGGTAAAATTGCAAAATGAAGTTGCTGATGACAACCTGAGACACTACCTATTCTTCAGAAATACATTTTAATGCTATGTGGATTCTGGAGCCTATTTTGGTTTTCATGAACAAGCTCATTTCTTGGTATGTTAGTTGATAGAAATATGATGAATATGAAAGCACTGTTCCTATAAAAGCATTTCACAGGCAGGTACGATCATACAATCCAACATATATCATCGAGATGTTGACGGAGCAGAGTTCAGCTTGAATTTGTTAGAAAGTCTAGTATTTACAGTGCACAGACAACATATGCATGTCGGTTCCATTTATAATTTGTTGAAGAATTATTCCCAGTCAGCATCAAAGAATCCAGCATCTTTCATCTCGGAATAATATGCAGTGTCCAAAAGGAAATCTTCCTCCTGCAGTACAAATTATGATGTTCATGCATATATTATAGAAACCAAAAAGAAACAGTAAATAACACTGAATGTTTACCCGGAAGAAATCTGCAAGAAAAGTAACGTAAAGAAATGGAAGATACAAAGAGTGATAACAAAGCACAGTGACATCATACAACCTGCAGATGGAAAGCATTATCTGTTATTCAGAGTTTAAGTTATCGAGATGATAATTAAATACCTCTTCTAAGTCCTAATTGAAAAGAAGATATATAGTGTTACCAATTGCCGAGTCCAATGCCAATTCCTGCGAGTCCACAAGCAAACAGGCTAATCACACTGAGGACAAACATTACGGCAACATAGTTGTAAAAAGCTGGTCTTGCTGCAAAGATGAAAGAAAATGAATCTTTTGGAATATAACTGGTAAGTTGGTAACAGAATTAGGGTGTTTGGCAGAAAGTTGTCTCTAATGTCTATGTAAACAGATGTTCTACTCAATGATACACTAATATCACTTCCATGTTTCCTCATTTGGAAAGTGTGAATGTCCATTCTAGGTGCACAAAAAAGCTATCCACACAGTCAGAAGTTATACTCACGTGGTAGCTTCTCTCTCCATTTCGAGAAATGTGCAAACAAAATGAAACTATATGCTGCAGCAAGCAATAACTTATGTACTATCCATAAACTCCACTTGATTGTATGAGTGCTTCCAACATGGTTATTGAACAATGGGACCCCAAATCCAAAAACATATATTGCCTGATAAGGAAATGCTTAATCAGCAAAAGATAAATCACGAAATAATGCATAAAAGGGGATGACAGCTAAAGGCAGTTTGAGTAATTAACACCTATAGAACAATGAACACTTGACAGGGCATAAACGATGTGGCACTGAGTCTAATATCATATGCAATGAGAAACAGACATGAATGGAAAACCATTGCAGGTTGAAACCACCGTATTTTTTTGTTTGTTTAGGAAAGAAACCGCAAATTGAAATTCATATTGAAGAGAATGGGAAAGTTACAGATCAAGGATAAGTAATCCTCAAAGAAATGAGATACAGCATATAATCACAATTGAATAGAACCTAAATCAAATGACAAGTTAAATTCTAAAACAATAAAATAGTGTCCCTAGTATAACTGCAACAATTTGTTATTTCCTATTTGATACATCATACATCTAAGGTGGGGTGATGCGAGCAAAATTTCAGCTGTATTTTAACGTATTGAAGACATTTATGCAGATATATAATTAGTAATTTATGGTAACAATCGAGAATAATATTTCCTCATTTATTAAAATATCATATTTGAATCCTCACTGGGATATCTTTTAGCCTAAAAGTCTTGAATTGCGCTAAAACTTTTTTAATAAGAGTTTCACAGCATGCCATGAATCTTGTGTCACAATTGTAGTTAATGTCTTGAAGTGATCTAAAAGGAAGCTTCCAATTGAAATTAAAGACTAAAGTCTCCGCAGTTAAAAGCACCCCATTGACATATCATGTGATTAAAGAGAAATATATTACAGTTTAAAACATATTCCATACTACATTCGAGCATTTAATTAAGAGAGAATAAGCTACATCTGTCACCCAAGACGACACATCTAGGTCCTTTTATGTATTCAACTTGGCAGCTGTGCCGTAAGGGAAAATTTAATATGGAAGTGATAAAGCACTATTAATTAGGATATGGGAGTAAAAAATGGTGATGCAACCACATTAATCCATACACGAACTTTCTATTAGAAATTAAGAAAAACTTGTAAGGCACAAGCCTATGGGTTTTCAATTCTGAGAAATTTGAGAGATGCCTAATACTGGCAAGGACGAATATAGTCAAAATTTGGGAGCTTATGAACTTCTTTTAGTAAATAACAACCACCTTTCTCATTTTGTTAGTATTAAAGAGATTACATAAAATACACATGACGTTTTCCGTAGAATGATGGAGTTGAGTTCAACAATATGACAAAAAGAAAAGGCTCAGAAACATTTTGGAGTAAACTCTCAAAAAGAAGATGGCTAACTCAACATGACTTTTGGAAATTTGGATCATGAACATTTACTGCAGAAGGAGACTAATTAATAGTTGTTACAGAAAGCAGCCACCCATGAACACAGCAACAGGTACCACAAATGTAGAATCACTGCCAAAACAAGTTCACTTATCATTTCAAAGGCAAAGTTTGTTTAACATTATGTTTCATACTGCAAAACTTTCTTAAGAGCTGTGTTTGTTGCACCCATTAGTTCTTCAATGAAGGTTGCACCATTGGTAGAGATCAATGTAGCTAATATTAGTGACTTCTTTCCTGAGCTGTTATATTTACAATTGTGATGTAGAGTAAGACCAAGTTACATTGACAACAAGAAACAAACCAGGGTAGGAAGAAAATCAAATGCTATTCATAAAACGGAAAGTTTAACGAAACCAAGAAAGAATAAGCAAGTTGAGACATAACTAATGTGAATGAAAATCAAACTCACCTTAAGAAGGGTATCCACAAAGACAACAATTCCTGATGCAATGAAAGAGTGTGCTAGAGCTTCCATGCCATTCATATAGTTATCCTTCAGTAAGAAAGCGATCAAGCTTATCTCTAGACATAGCATACCAGACGCTGTGAATAAGGACAGCAGATTCCATGCAATCTCCTTTCCATGAGAACACTGCCATGCCTGCTTAAGCAAAAAAAGCAAGAACTGAAAGGCTAAAAGAAGGAAAGGTACAAATCCTACTGCCAACTGAATGGGAGTAAATTAAAGTGATAATCAAAATTTACAATGAAGCACACACAGAAATGGAAAAGCTATGACGTAGATTTTGCACCCATACAGATTACTTTTACCCACTGGACTCAAAAGCAAACAGAGCCACGTAGCTGAAAAACTTAAATGCAGATTTTTAATTGTATAATATATGGCATGTGGGTGTATACTCTGCTGGTAACTGGTATGCTATTTGCGTCTGTGATACATTTCAAAATATTACTTGATATGTCCTTAATGTATATATTTTTAAATTTGAAAAAATTACATGTTATACACTCGCGCAATTTTGAAGTAATAACATATTCATAGCCATAGGTGTTGGGAATTATGAATAGATAGCATAGTAAATTAAACATTTTAAATAAAACTTATCACTTCATCTATTTTTCCTTTTGTTCTGAATTAACGCCAACCTTGATGTTGGACCCCGGTCATGAACACCTACATGACCGGCATCGTTGGTACTCTCGTGCACCCTCATGAGATCACAGCTTCGCAAACACACCCACCACTCCATGAGCCTTGTTCTTGACTTGTTGAGAGTTCTTGCAGGTGACTGCCTCCCATCCTTCCACCTCGACCGCCTGCTAGAAATCATCATTGCCTCGCCGGAACCACCCTTTTGCTTTCATCTTGAACACCTATCTTTGTTCATTCACAAAGATATGATAGATCCAGCTCACAACGCCACTCTTGTTAATTGAACAATTTAAATAAAACTAGTTGTTTCATGCTTCTTCTTTTTTTACGTAATTATGCTGTTGGACTTCAAAAGTCCTCTTCCCAGCTTTCAGTCTCTAAAGATTAAAATCATGAGTAGAACGATTTCTTACTTCGTCATAGTGTGAAACATTTTACACCACCAGTCCATAGATATCTCAAATGAGCATGGAAGCAGAGGAGAAAACAATATATAAAAAAAGGAAAGATGCGATGTGGTGTGGTGTACCTGAAGAGAAGACCATGCGAGGTTTAAAAGCGCAACGAGCCAGAGGAGGGCATAATAGGAAACAACAACATAGGAGCCTCGATGACAGAGGCTGCTGAGATTCTTCTTGGCGTGCAGCGCAAGATACAGAACGAACAAGACGGACGAAACGACAAGGAAGATGCCGTACCCATCGCACTTCAGATCGCTGCCAAGTGGCGACAAAGCCTCATCTTCGATACTCTGTGACATGCTTTCAGGGGCTGAGATCGGTTAACAAGAAAAGGGGTTTGCGGGAACCATAGGACATTGTTTGGTCCCTGCCAATGTGGATTTTTCTTCAACGAGATCGTGAAATTGAGTTGATGATGGAGTTAACTACCCACTTTCTTTTCTTGTGATGAAAGTTTCCGTGTAATGATATCAATCATGATTTACAACTTTTTATTACATTTTTAACGCCTTTAATATGCTAACAATAATTTTGCACTAGGCGTGTAAATCTACTAATACGGAATCATTACACCTTAATCATACTCCACTCAAGAAAAATGGTTCAGTCAAAAGTCATATATAATAATGTAAAATAACTTTAGATAAGATGTGTTTTACAAGTAAGAAAAAGAAAATTGAAGGAATATTTTTTCTTATATTTTTTTGTCTTTATTCTTTTGTTTTCTTCATCTTTTTTTTTTTTATAATACAGTGGATATAAAATCTTTATAAAGACTTATTTTACAATAAAAATAAAAAGTATCCCTTTGAATAACTTGATCTAAACAATAAGATGGTGATACTTTAATATCTCATACAATAAAATACATAAACTCTACATTCTATTATATTATTATTTTATTATATTTATTTTATTTTTTAATTTAAAACATTATTGTAAGTGTCAAAATAAACTTTTTCAAACACTAACTTTTTTTTTAAGAAGCTGCAAGCTCCATTATCATAAATTATGACTTAGGTTCTGTCCTTTTTTACAGACCTTAAAACAGTATCCTTCTGCAATGAAAGTTACTATCATGGGCTTTCATGATCAACCATTTACTTATTAGTCCAGTTTGAAAATGTGAGTAATTATTTAACCCACCATTTATTTATTACATCCATGTTATTAAAAGAGGAAGGTGAGAAAACATAGGATAGCTTGGAAATCATGGAGATGATGATGATCAATACAAATGGTGTGAGAGCCTAGGACGAGGGTGGACAGAAAGAGGCACTGCTCTCTGGAGGGTGAGCCCATACGCTTCATCCATATTGAGACTTTTGGGGTCAAGTCCATTCTCTAACTCCCAGTCAAATGCATGGGCTAGGGTAGCAGTGAGTAGCTGAACCTCCACTAGACCTAAGCTCATACCAGCACATATTCTACGCCCAGCCCCAAAGGGTATAACCTCAAAGTTGTTGCCCCTAACGTCAACGCCACCCTTCTCACCACCAAGGAGGAACCTTTCAGGCTTGAACTCCAATGGGTCTGACCACTCCTTAGGGTCACGTCCTATGGCCCACACATTGACCAAGAGAGTTGCACCTTTCGGAATGTGGTAACCAAATATCTCACAACTCTTTTCAGAAATTCGTGGAATAGAAAGAGGGGTTGGTGGGTGTAAACGAAATGTCTCCTTCACCACAGCCTGTAAGTAAGGAAGATGGGGCAAGTCAAGTTCTGTCACAAGTCTGTCTTCACCCACAACACTATCTATTTCTTGTCGCACCCGAACCATGCTTCTCGGGTTCCTAATTAGTTCAGCCATCGCCCATTCAATTGTGCTTGATGGTGTGTCTGTTCCAGCTCCAAACATGTTCTGCAAGAGACATCGCTTTACATCAATTGTGAGAAAAGGTAGAGTTACACATAGTCTGTGGAGAATATACGTACCAAAAGTATTGCTTTGACCTCCTCATCAGAAAGCTTGCATCCTTCTTGAGGAGTGTCTTTCAGTGACAACAGTGTGGTTAAGTATATGTTTTGGTGTTTCTCATTCTTGGAAATCTGATGTTCCTCGATAATACTAGTTAAAAATGCATTAAACCTCTTGCGTAGTTTTTTTGCTTTGGCTTTTACTCCATTAAGGTCTAGCCAATCCAGGAATGGAATGAAGTCACCAATATTAAAAACTCCTGACAATTTCATGAGCTCCACCACCATAGATTTAAACTCATCTGCCTTTGGATCCCAGCCACTGCTTCCATAATCGAAAACTCTTCGTCCTATCATTATCCTTGTCAATGTGTTGGTGGCACATACGTTCAACAATTGTCCCAATTTCACAGCTTTTGAGTCTGAACTTGCCAGATTACGTGTTAATTTTTTTACCTCTTCCTGTAAATACATTTGTTTAGGTTATGTGTTGCTTTATTATATTATTTCCATTAGAAAAATTGAATGGACTTGCAAAGTCGGGAAAATGAGCAAAATGGTGTAATTAGGTAATCAAAATAAGAAAAATAAACAAATGCAACAAAAATTATGTAAAGAAAAATATAATTTGACAACCTAGTTGTATACAATTTCTTTTTTTTCTTTATATATAAATTTAAAATAAATATATATAATAAAAAGCATGTTTAGAATTAAATATATAAAAAAATAATAATAATAATATTAAAAATTGTAATATGATTATATAAAAAATGTGAATTACGAATGATTCTCTTTATAAAAATATATAAGTCATCATTAACAAGTAAAATCTCAAATTTTTATAACAGTAAAAGATGTAAATTATGAGTATGAATTTCAGTTTAAAACAAATATTCTCAACAAAAAATACGATTACTATGTAAAATTTGAATAGAAGTGATCATTAATGTGTACAACCCTAAACCCACTAATCTACCCAATTTTTATTTAACGGAAGATTGTAGTTGGGATGATAATTTCCATATAAATAACATACAACAAAAAAATTATATTTGACGATGACAACTACCGTATATATTATTTAAACTGAAATTGTCATTTTAGTGGGTAAATTCCCTATCTAGCACCATTTAGACTTTTATTTTCTTAACTACCCTTTTGTTTTTATTTCCCTATCTAGCACTCTTTTGTTTTTATTTTCCTATCTAACACCTTTTTATTTTTTATTTTCCTATCTAGCACAATTTCAAAAATAAATAAATAAATATTTATTTATTTATTTTTTGATAATTTTAATTTTGAATGCATTAAAAAATAAATATTTTTAATGTTTAAAATAGTTAAAAATATAATTAATGAATAAAGAAATGAATTTTTATAAAATAAAAAAAATTAAATGTTTAGTTTAAAATTATTTTTTTAAGAATGAAGAAAATAAAAAATTAAACCCTACAAGAACATAAAAGTTGAATTTATAAACATAAATTACTATTTATTTTTATTATTATTGATGATGTAATCATGTTAATTTCAAGTAAAAAATAGATGACATAAATACAAAAAAACCAAAGTCAATTAGTATTAATTAATAGTGGATACATAAGTAATATTGAAGTGTTTA
>Ga0123342_1005756_pt1 | contig 17715 bp, 8 predicted proteins | sample Turbeawhitnodule_FD_89960 | JGI IMG/M metagenome (GOLD analysis project Ga0123342, IMG submission 89960) | Root nodule microbial communities of legume samples collected from Mexico - Turtle bean Mexico white nodule | ecosystem: Host-associated > Plants > Roots > Nodule | place: Mexico: Nepantla...
AATTCCTTTGTATTCGAACTAACTTCTCTGCCACCACAGAAGGTAACTTAAACAATGACATAAAAAATAACGGGATTGAGGAGAGAACTGATTTTAACAAGCAAATCCTCCCAGCCAACGACAGACACCTGCCTCTCCATCTTGACAATTTACCCTGAACTCTCTCTATCACCCTGCTCCAAAACGCACCCCGTTTGACACCCTCCTATCGGCAACCCTAAATAAACAAAAGGAGTTACCATCACTTTACAATTTAGAATAGCCGCAAAACTCTGAAGCAAGCTCTGATCCAACCCCAGCCCACCGATAGTACTCTTCACAAAATTGACCTTAAGCCCAGAAGCAAGCTCAAAGCAGAGTAAGATCGCCTTCATATTGAAGACACTTTTTTATATTAGCTTTACAAAAGAATAAAGTGTCGTTAGCGTATTGTAACATATTTACCTTCACTTTATCCCTTCCAACCTCCAGACTGTCAATCAAACTCTTCTCTTCTGCCATCCTGGAAACCCTAGCCAACCCTTCCGCAACTATCAGAAAAAGAAACGGTGCTAACGGATCACCTTGACGAAGTCCCTTCCCAGGAGTAAATTCTCTAGATGGACTACCATTCACAAGCACCGAGACTGAAGAAGATTCTAAACACCCCTTAATCCAAAGAATCCATTGAGCGCAAAAGCCCAACCTCTCTAGCATATAATAGAGAAAATCCCAACTTACCGAGTCATATGCCTTCTCATAGTCAACTTTAAAGAAAACACAACTCTTCATTTTCCTTTTATATTCTTCCAAAACCTCATTCGCCACTAACACACTGTCTAACAAACCCCTACCTTCCAAGAAAGCTGACTATCTAATATCAATGACTTTACTAATCACCATTTTCAAGCGTAGAGACAACGCTTTAGAGATGATCTTATATAGGCACCCGACCAACGAAATAGGTCTAAATTCGCCAAGTTGCTGAGGGTTTTCTACGTTTGGAACAAGATATAGGAATGATGAATTTGAACCTCTAGGCCAATGACTCTTAGATGCGAAATCCTTCACTGCTGACACCACATCCGACTTAATGATTTCCCAGCAATGCTTTAAGAACCCAAAATTAAAACCATCAGGGTCAGGACTCTTAGAACTATCACAATTCCATACCGCATCCCTAATTTCTTTTTTCAGAAAAATCGGCAATCAATAACTCATTATCTTCTTTCGAAATAGAGTTGAACCTAACGTTGTCCAACCTAACTTGACATCATTCTTTTCTGGCAAACCTTTCTTCGAAGAAAACTTTGACCTTGTCCTTAATCACCTCCTTATCCTCACACCACCGGCCGTCAACAAACATCCCATGTAACTCATTCCTCGCCCTTCTCCACTTCACGGATGAGTGGAAGAACTTTGTATTAAGATCTCCATGTTTCAACCACTTTTGTCTTGTTTTCTGGAACATAACCGCCTCCTGTTTAAAAATAGATCTATTAAGGTCAGCTAACAAAGTTCTCCTTTCCTCCCTTTCAGACTCAACCAAGCCTCTATCATCATCTTGTGCATCTAACACATTAATCCTCTTTTTTAACTCCTCACTAGCAAGGTTAACATCCCCGAAGACCTCTTTGTTCCAAACTTTTAAAACCACTTTAAGCTTTTTCAGTTTCTCTTTGAAAATATAAATTCCACGTCCTTGCACATCATAGCTAACCCACTTCCTCCTCACAAAGTCTTTAAATCTACTGTCTCTTTGCCAAACATCAAAGCACCTAAAAGGTCTCGGACCCCAGTCAACGGACACTTCTTTAAGAACAACTACACAATGGTCTGAAATTGACCTATTTAGGACGAACTGTTGACAACGGGGCCAAACATCGAGCCATTCTTTTGACACAAGAACCCTATCAATTGTGCTCTTCACCATACCATTTGGTTTATACCACGTAAACTTCCTGCCAACCAACGAGATATCTACTAATTCTCTCAAATCTTCATTTAATTGATAGACAAGCTATCTAAACCTCCAATCTATATCCACGAGAACAAAGATAAACAATTTGTATACATACTCTTATGTGTTCTATACATATAAAATTAGCAGCAATGGAAGGACATCCAAAACAACAATAACATTATCACACCCTGCTAAGATTTTCGTTCATCAAGAGAAAGACAACGAATATTTGTATTTTTTTTTAAAGTAAAACCTCTAATAATTTAAAGTCATTAAAAATAGATGAATATAGAGAGATCACAAAACCTCTTTATTAAATGTACCGACTTTACTTGTCAATTCGCTTTGAAAAGAAGAATCAACTTGTCTTTTCGATTAAGAATAAATCTAATATTGAATATTATTATAATTGATAAGGTTATTTTATATATTTTGAAAATTATAGTGTTTTAAATCTAAATATTAATAATTTTGGTTTCCAAAATTTTCTCTCGTTATTTTAATTTATGATATATTTATTGCTTTATTAAATTGTGAAATAATATATGCTGAATATTTTAATCTTAGTGAGTTTTCTTTTATGTTCAGTTTAATTTTTTTTTTTTTATAGATTAAATTTGTTTGCTTAAATTTATAGTTGATTTTATTAAGATTTAAATAAATGTTCAAGATTTTATGAAAATGTGATTTAAATATCCAATAAATTTGACTGATTTATTTAATTTTAAAATAATTTATAAAAATATTAATGCTAATGTAAGTGTTATTTATTATATTTATTAATATTAATGTTAATATAGTAAAATATTTATTAATTATATTTATCATAAATTTTTTGTTAATAAAATAAATAAAAGTAGAGATATGCATATAGGAGCTACTGGTAATAAGTTGACTTGATCGACGCAAGTTCTATGTTATAGGTTTTGCCTCTGACACACTTGTTTAGTAAATGAACAATGATATGTTGACATCTTGTTCCATTATACAACTCCTTATTAATGATATAAAATAGAGTATTTTTGTCATTTCATATAAAATTTGAAATTTTAAGCATAGAAAGAAGGTTGTATAGTGGAGTAAGGTTGTCATTCTATCATTTTTTTAAGTAAATACCGACTTCGTCTCGCTCGCACTCAGATTCTCCACAAATAAAAATAAAAAATTCAAAATTGAAAACCTAATTTTCTCTCCCTCCGCCGTCGTCGCAACCTCTCTCCGCTGCTTCACTGGTCCCTCCCTCCACTCCGCCACTTCCTCTCTTTAGTGCTCCCTCTCTGCGACATGTTCTCTCTCTCACATCTTTCTCTTCTCTTCATTTATTTTTGTAATTGTTTTATTTATTTATTTTGTTATATCAACTCCATCTTCCAAGCTCCCTCTTTATGTACGTATTCTCTCCGAGGAAGCTTCGGTTTATACATATTTTGGTTTTGGATTGCTCAAAGATAAATTTAATTGAAGCTTCAATTTTGATTTGGATTTAAATGAGTTGTTTATCATTGTTGTTGCGGTTTTGTTGTGGTTTATTAGTGTTACGATTTATCATTGTTGTTGAATGAGATGTTGGTTTGGTTTGAGAAATTTTGGTAGAGCATTGAGTGTCAGTTTCGTGGATTTTTTTTTTGTTGAGAAATTGTTCCTCTTCTTGTGATGTTCAAACAAAACCAACACAATTCATATAGATTTTATTTAATTTTAAATAAAAAAGTCTAGAGTTGTATGCTTTTAACTCTCAATTTAAAAGTTTCAACAACTACTAGTTAATGTTTGGCAATTTAGCTGACAATAAATTAATTTCTAAATATAAAATAAAATAATGTAAAAAATATTTAAGTAAATTCTATTACATAAATAATTTTTATGTTTTAAACGAAAATACATTATTATATAATAATTATAGGATTTTCAAAATAATTAAATTTTCATTAAAAATTTAGTACTTTGATGGATCTAGTTTTTTTTTAAAAAAATATTTATTATTATTATTATTATATATATATATTTTAAAAGAAAATAAAAGATGTGGGTGTATAAAATAAAAAGAATGGTAGATAGCAAAAGTTATGGGCCAGTTGAATGACCCCATGTTTTAAAACGCAGTGCATAAGTAATGACCTGCAGATAGGTGATGGGAATGGGCCCCGGCTTTTTGAAAACACGGTGCAGATATATTAAGTATATGATGCAAATAGTAAAGTGCTAGAAGTGGAAATATCAAAGAGAGGGGTCTGAAAAGTATTTGTACTATCTTATAATTAATAAAATCAGAAATGAAATTTTCATAATATAGGTTTCTCTATTTTTCATTTCATGGAACATTTTTTTAAAAAATTTTAGTACTTTCTCTATTATTAAAGTTGATGCATTTTATTATCACTAACAAAAATACAATTCTATGTTTGTGTATATGCATTTTTTAGTTTTATCATTTACATATATTTATGTTTAATATTAAAATTCAAATAAATAATGTCATTATTTTCATATTTATATTAACAATATAAATTTATAATTTATTTTAATAAATATGAAAACATATGATAAATATATAAGTATAATATTAGTAAATTAAATTATATATATATATATATCATTTTACTAGTTTTTGTCATCTATCATTTTTTTTAATTAGCAAAAATTAAACAATTGATTTTTGACTAACAAAACTTACCCCAACCAATTATTGCACAAATTCCAAACCTTATATAACACGAGACAAGATATAAAAAGGTGAGACACTATTTCCTCTTCACCTCTTCACAGGGCACATAGTGTATCTCTAAGGTGAACCCCCCTCCTACTCAAATTATGTTTAGTAGCAATCTTGTTCATTAGTGCCTTCCACGTTAAGCATTAAGCTGAGGGTATTACTGTCAAACTCCAAAGGACTCAAGTTCTCGCAAGTTGTACCTATATTCACATTGGTCAATAATTTATAAGTTGATTTCACAACATATATATTAGATTGTGGGTCTCTCTATACCCATTTATCCTCCCTGTCTAAATGTAAGGTAAATTCTGCCACCTGTGACCTTTCCCATTCAAACTACTCTATTCTTCACTTAAGATCTCATACCCATCTACCACTTTGTCAATTTCCAAACTTAACCAACAATTTATCTTGGGTAATCGAGTTACTGAAAATTCAATCCAAGTGTCTTCCCACATCCTTTGCCTACTTGCCACCCAATGCTGGTATCAAACCAATTGTTTCCCTGTTCATCCTCACACTCCTTGCCTAGACCACTCCACCATTTAGAGTTGTGACGCGAAGAGTTATGTGTCTCCAAGATCCGTACTTCGACTCTAAAACTACTTTCCATAATTATGATTCTGGAGATCCCATTCTCCATTTCCATTTTCCCAATAGTGTCTTTTACTTGTGAGTGTGTTTGATACCTAACCCACCTTCCAATTTAGGTTTGCATATATTATCCCAACTAATCCAAGCCATTTTCCTCCTTTCAGTTCTCTAACCCCACAAAAATTTCCTTTATATCTTAGTAATCATTTTGCAAATGCCAACTGGGACCTTAAAGAATGAAAGATAATATAAAGGAATAACATTCAAAACAAATTTAATGAGAGAGACACATCCAACACAAAGGCTGAACATTTACCATTCCACTAAGATAATTTATTTCTTAACTTTGCTAACACAGGCTCCCAAAAGGAAAGCTTTGAAGGATTACCCCAATAGACAGACCTAGGTATGTGAAGAGTAAATCCATAATCCTACACTAGAGGACTTATGAGAATGATTCCAACACATTTCTTTCCACTCCTAATGCACCGATTTTACTTTTATGAAAGTTCTCTATGATACATGATCCTATTTCAAAACATCTAAGTATTGCTTTAATAGTCCTTATATTTTGGATACATGGTTCACACATAAATAGTGTATCATCCGTGAACTGAAGTAACTCCACCTCTATTTTATTTACCCTATCTTCAGACCTGTAAATAGATTTTTTTTAGTAGCTTGATTTACTAACCTCGATAAGTCTTGAGCTACTATTAAAAATAAGAATGATGTTATCAGATCCTATTGTCTGAGGCCTCTAGAAGGTTTGAACTCCTTTGTTGGACGATCATTAACTAGAACTGATATGGATGAAGATTCTAAACATGCTTTGATCCATTGAATGTATTGGCAACAAAACCCCCTACCCATCATCTATCATAATTAAATTTTTTAGAACTTATGTCACTAAGTCGCACGCTCAAGATATCTCTTATTCTCAAGATGATTTATGAATTGGGTATATCCATCCACCTAGTTTATCAATATATTCTAATCTTTATAAAAGAAAATTACAATTACATTTTTTTTTAGTTGATCGTCCTTACTGGATAACAACTTTTAAAGTGTATCCGCCTCTAAAATGAGGTGGCAAATCCGTTAACTATGTTTGAGATAAGTTTTAGGCTTAATTACATAGGGTTATGAGTCATTAGTATAACAAAATTAAAAATGTTAGAGACGTATATGTATATATGATAAGTATGGAATTTTAGCGATAATTTCAGACGCAAATATAGCGTGGCTGGATAACCAAGTACGCGGTGGCAGATTGTGTGCTTTTTGCAACCTATGATGAGTGAATGCAAAATTGTCAACTGTGAAACATTCTACGTGTAATTGAGGTAACGTGTTCGTTCCTCACTTTTGCGAAACTATTACTTCTTCAATAACCAACATCTCCATTATACACGTTTTTATATAGGAAGATTCAGTCATAAGGATTTTTCTTTTCAAAAATATTTAAACCATTTTTTTCAATAAGATTTTTTTTTTTAGAAAACCATACTTATATAAATATTTAACTATATTATAAATAAATTTGACTTAAAAATTGATTTAGTTTTATGTGAGGACTCGTGTTTCTAAAGTAACGATTTTCCTCAGTCGAAGTCTTGAGAAATCCAGGAAAAGTGAATAGGAAGGACCACATTCCCAATCACAGAAGTCCTACGGGAAAAAGGTTCACGAAAATAGATAAAGGTAGGACCAATTTCCTAATCAAAATAATAACTAGTCAACCTATATTTATCATAAAGGTCAAGGTCTTTTAAGGATTTAATTAATTAACAAAATTATTTTCTGCCTTGTTTTCCTCCATCAGATGGCTCAATTAATTACTTATTTTCTTACTTATATATATATATATATTTATTTATTGATAGAATTATTCAGTAAGAATTTTTTATATAAAGATGAAAAGAAAACAAAATCTAATTGTCAAATTCTATTATCAATTAAATTAAAATTTTGATTTGATTAGAAATTTTTGTTTTATTTTATTTTTCTCTACATTCAGTCCAAAGGAAAATATATCGTTTAAATAGGTAAAATCGCATGAGAGGTCAGGTCTTTTTGATTAGTTTCACCATATGATAATTTTGTCATTGAAGTTGATCTTTTTAATCAATAAAAAAAAACTATAAATTTTAGAATATTTTGAGATTTTCTTTATCAATAATAATAAATAAATAAATTTAGATAACTTTAGAAGTGATCAAACCCTTATACAATATAGTAAAACAACCATCAAACACAGAATCAACCAAACTACTTTAAAACCAACAAAACTACTCTAAAAGTCTCAAGTCTACAAAACTACTCTAAAAGTCTCAAGTCTAAAAGCACACAGTCTAATTTCACTACAAGAAAAATATGAATTGCATACAGTCAAAATCCGTATGTAATTAATAATATTAATATTATTATTATTAATAATAATAAGTATAATAAAAATTTTAATATGATAAAAAAATTTGTGTGGTGTATTGGTTAATGCTTTTTTTAGTCACAGAAGGAATTTTGCTTTGATATTCCCCAAGATGAAGTTAACTTAATTAGATGCATTACTACAATATTTCAAATATTAAAACTTAAAAGAGTACAAATGTATAAGATTTTTTTAAATAATAAAAAATAATTAAATTAAAAAGGACTCCTTAACTATCTTCCAACTTTATAAAAAAAAATACATATAATATAACTTGCAAAATTAAATCACCTAATAAACTTGTTATTCCAAGAAAGACCTAAAACATCACTTCACAATACCTACTAACAAAAAGTTTCAAACACGAAAATCCGTTTCCCTACTCTTTATCTTCCTTGATTTTTTTTGCTCCTTCCTCATAATTTGTCTCTTCCCTTTCCACTTCATGCTTTTTTGCACAAATATGCAAGATAGCATATGTAGTATGCATAAAGCACTAAACTTTCATGTGTGTACCCAAAGAGATATAATATCACAAGAAAAAGCTTCATGTGTGTCACTGAAGTTAATGTTTCTAAAAGATGAGATAAGAATATAAATTGGAGTGTTGCTTTATCTCCAATTAGTTGGTGCCATTCTGGTGTGTGCATGGACAACATGCACGCATCAATCTTCACAGCTCTACACTATAACAAAATTATTTAATGAAGACCTTAACTTGTCTTTATATGTCTGCTGGCTATGGCGTCTAAATAGAGGGCAAGACAACATATGCTTTTCTGTTTTTTTTTATCTGCATATTTGTACAACCCTTATACATATGCTTTTCTGTTTCTGTTTTTTTTATCAGTAAAAATAAAAAAATAGATAGAAATTGATTATTTAAAGAATGCTCTAACCTGTATATAAAAAGAAGAGGGTGTTATCCATGTTTGGAGGGCAAGACTCAGAATCTACTGTAGCAGCAAATCGCAGGGTTACAGCAAACAACGATAGTTTTACGTAAGACGAATTTGTTGACCACAGTTCCTTAAAATTTTCGTTTACAGCTTTCAAAAGTTCTTAGAAGATAATACTATATTTAGCCAATGTGGTCTAATCTAAGTGAAACAACGGTTTTGAGTTTCATTATATAATCTTAATAAAATTTTAGAAAAAGAACTTTACCGTCTTTCTAGAAAAATAGTTACTATATATATAGATATGGTTTTAACAAAATCTTGACTGAATATATAATTTAAACAGAACTTTTTTAATGGAAATTACATGTAATATGATGAAATAAAGAAGAAGCAAAGAATACAATAATAATTTCAGATTATTATCTTATTCTTTAATATTCGTAAGGTTGAAGCTTTTCAAATAAAAAAGTTGAATGCCATGAAACATTTGACGACAGACAACTAGAATGTCAATAATAAGAAAAAGTTCTTTCCTCTCTTCAATTTTTTAACAGCAAATATATATATAATATCAATAGTCGATTTTTCGACCATACATACGATTATCCAAGTTAGTTTACGTGTAATAGTAACTTTTATCATAAATCCTTGCCCTTGGTAATCTTTTCTGACCAACGACCAGAGCCATCATACCTTAAAAAACATCTCTGACTGATTTAATCTTAGGACGGAAACAGCAATAAATATTTGGATATTGAAAGTGGATAAATGTTTTCCTCTATAAAAGGAACCCATTTGGCTAGAAAAATCAAACACAATTAAGCAGATATGGCATACAAAGAATACGTACTTCTTCCTCTCATTGCTCTACTTTCCTTATTCATTACTGTCACAGAAAGCGGGGCCATTACTCCAGAAATAGCTTTGTTGAATCGCAACACTTTCCCAAATGGCTTCATCTTTGGTACAGCATCCTCAGCATACCAGGTACACACACATAATAATCATTATGTTTTATCAATCTTCAACCCCATATGAATCACCTCTTCCACGTTACAAGTTAAAATGTTTTAGCTCTTTTATCAGCTTTATTTTCTGGTGTTCGGTTCACATGATAATGTATGTATGTTTGTTTGTATGCAGTATGAAGGTGCAGCAAATGAGGGTGGTAGAACACCAAGTATTTGGGATACCTTCACTCATAAATATCCAGGTAAATATATATATATATATATATATATGTATGTATGTATATATGTATATGTATGTTTGATTTTCCCTTTTTGGTATACTGAATATCTTTTTCAAAATTTATACAATTGTTCATATATGCTAATTAACATGCAGAAAGGATAGACGACAGAAGCAATGGAGATGCTGCCGTGGATTCGTATCATCGTTACAAGGTTTGCCGATTCAAAGTTTATGTTTCTTGTGATGTAATTTAATTATAGTCTTCAATGAAAAGCAATGCTGAAAGTTTATTAGATATTAAAGTAAAGTTGGTTTCCCAAATTTCTTATCACCATCAATTTTTTTAGCAACGAAAAATAAAATATTATAGATTAAAATGGAAGCATTCTAGGTGCTCTAACTCTTTTATAAAAAAATGTATATCTTTCAGGATTTATTCTTTAAAATCAAACTCTTATTTATTCCTCACAGAAGGATCGAAAGTGACATAAAACAAAGGAGTCAAATGAATCCTTCCCTCTCCTGCAATATACACGTCATGTTCTCTAGTTACATTCAAAGTCTTTCATACCATTGTCATGTTCTTATCACGATCATTACTACTCTTCTATTAATGATTACCACTAGTAACTTGTTATCAACCTGTAGATTATTATCTTTGGAACATTCTAATCAAATTAAATGATGAAATTTCAACTAAGAAAGAAATGTTAAATAATACAAAATTAAAATAAGTGTCGGTATCTTTTGTTTTCCATCGTTTTCAAGTAAACATGATGTCTTTTTGCATCTTATGCTGCAGGAAGATGTTCAGATTATGAAGGATATGAATTTGGATGCTTACAGATTTTCCATATCTTGGTCAAGAATACTTCCGAGTAAGTCAAATATAAATCAATGATTATTTTGGACTAAACTTTGCCTGTTTGGGTCTTTCACTGAATCATTTATTTATTTTAATAAACTTCATATCCACAGATGGAAAGCTAAGTGGAGGAATAAACCAAGAAGGAATTGATTATTATAACAACCTTATCAATGAGCTACTGGCAAATGGTCAGAATAAAAGCTTTATTATTTAGCAATTTCTCATATTATTGATGATAGACAACACATTTAATGCTATAATCATCATATATTAACATTATTTCAGGTTTAGAACCATTTGTGACTCTTTTCCATTGGGATCTTCCTCAAACTTTAGAAGATGAATATGGTGGTTTCTTAAGTCCTCGCATTGTGTAAGTGATGCAATTTAATTAGCATTTCCACTTAAATGCTTTGCTAAAATGTTTTTGGAACGTTTCTAAATCACACTGTTTTTAATACAGGAAAGATTTCCAGGATTATGCAGAACTTTGCTTCAAGGAATTTGGAGATAGAGTGAAGAACTGGATAACTTTGAATGAGCCATGGACTTTCAGCGTCAAGGGTTATGCAGTAGGGGCAAAGGCCCCAGGTCGATGTTCTTCTTGGTTGAATCCTGATTGCAATGGTGGTGATTCTGGGACTGAACCCTATTTGGCTACACATTACCAACTTCTTGCTCATGCTGCAGCTGTTAATCTGTACAAGACAAAGTATCAGGTTATTAATTAGTTATTATTAGTAGACAACCTTGTATCAGGTTAATTAACTAGTTTGTTATAAACTAGAACATGTACTTAAATAATTTTGTTAAAAAACTATGGATATGCAGAGATTTCAGAATGGTGTGATAGGCATAACACTGTATTCTATTTGGTACGAGCCACTCTCAGAAAGCAAACTTGATCAAAAGGCTGCTGAACGAGCTATTGACTTCTTGTTTGGATGGTAAGTTTTTTTTTATCAGGTTTTGGATGATAAGTACATGTCTCAGTTACCTCATGCACAACATCCTTAAAATAGACATTAATAGTTATCAATTTGATTCATTTGTTCTACCAGGTTTATGGATCCACTGACAAGAGGAGATTATCCAGAAAGCATGCGTTCCTTGGTAAAATCAAGATTACCTAAGTTTACAAAGGAGCAATCCAGATTGCTTATCAATTCATTTGATTTTCTCGGCATAAACTACTACACTGCGAATTATGTCTCTGATGCACCTGAATTAAGAAATGTCAGAGGCAATTACATAACAGATTCCCTTGTAAATTTTTCATGTAAGCAGGCTTGTCTAATAACTTACATATTTATTTATGTATACATGTTGAATTTGAGATATATTATATATGTGTTGAATCTGATCTTTGTTACATGTCTTTTGTTTTTGTTACTGCAGTTGTGCGTGACGGAAAACCCATTGGTGAAAATGTAATCTTCTTTGTGACCAAATTGTAAATGCTTTACTATTTTAGAATGCTTTTCTTATTAATAAAGATATTTACTTTTCATAATTATGCAGGTTGGTTCAGACTGGTTGTACGTTTATCCAAAAGGATTTCGTGAAATTTTGCTATACATCAAAGAGAAATACAACAATCCTTTAATTTATATTACTGAAAATGGTAAATAACTTTGAATGTCCCATTTATTTTTCCATTTGAATGCTGTGAAAAAGAAGAAGTAACAGTTTACATTTGTATATAGGTGTAAATGAATATGATGATCCATCACTATCACTTGAAGAATCTCTCTTGGATACATATAGAATTGATTATTATTATCGTCATTTATATTACCTTCAGGATGCAATCAAGTAAGTAATATTTTTAATGTCTTTAAAGAGATTATTTTGTTTGTCTGTGATTTCAGTTTTTCTGATTATTTTTTAATTTGGATATTACAGGAATGGTGTAAATGTAAAAGGGTATTTCGCGTGGTCACTCTTAGACAATTTTGAATGGGAAGGTGGCTACATCATGCGATTTGGAATACACTATGTTGATTACAAAAATGGCTTGAAAAGATACCCAAAGCTTTCTGCTTTATGGTTCAAGGATTTTCTCAAAATAGAAACCAAACTTCATGATTCCATGTAATTAAACTATTATTCAAAAATCTTTCACAATTCTATATTGTAAATATGCAATTGCTAGGATATTGTTTTATTCTTGGGGGGATTTCTTATGAAGTTGTATTCTTTTATTTTTATCAGCTATGAGTTGTAATTCTTATAAATGTACTGTCGAATTTATAGTGAATGAAATGTTTGGTTATTTAAATACATTATGATGTTTATGTCAAGCTATCCTTAGAATGCAATGCCTCGTCATTTTAAGAAAATGACATTAAATCAATCCGTGTGTATGATGTGTTACAAAGAATTTTTTTTAATTATAAAATATTAAATAGGAATATTTGGTGCTTCAATCCTTTAAAAATAATATAAAAAATCTATACACAATCTATCTGAGTCTAAAACTAATATTGTTTCTCTAAACCAGATAAAAAATTACACTTCCTAACTATAAGAATGTTGATACCAGATCAAGAATGCATGATGTGTTACCAAGATAATATATTTTTGTGGGGATGAGGATTGGAAGGCAGGAAAACTGCGTGGATTTCGTGGAAAAAAAAACTTGTGAGTCAAAAGATGATGGAGGGCATAGCATGATAGATTTAATGCGTTTTAATATTATCTTGTTGGACAAGTGGATCTGGTGATTAAAATTTGAGAAGATAGGTTTGTGGAAAGAAGTTCTAGATTCAAAATATGAAGGTTGGAAGGATCTTCGGAGTCGAAGAAAGAGCATAATCAATTCTCTTTGGTGGAGGGACTTGAAGGAGGTTTGGTCTCTTGACGAGTGGAAAGATAAATTTGAGGATACTTTTTCTTGGGAGGTTGGGAATGAGAGGAAGATAAGGTTTTAGGAGGATAAATTGGTAGGCAACTTGAATCTCAATGACGCCTTTCCAAGACTTTTCACCATTAGCTCCAACAAGGGTTCATCCATTTGGCACGCGGGGGAGAGGTCACAAAATTCAGAGTGGAATTGGAAGATCAAATGGAGAAGGAATCTGTTTGAATGGGATCAGAATCAAGAACAACAGTTGATGCAAGTCTTAGGGGATCAGAGAGTAAAGTTAGATAAGGAGAATTCTTGGGCTTGGAAAGACAAAGAGTTAGTTGTGTTCACGGTAAAATCAACGAACAAAGTCCTTAAAGAAGATGTTTAGGGGGTTGAGAATGAGTTGTATGAGTTTTTTTAGAGGCTGAAGGCACAACCATCTTCACAACTTATAGCTTGGAAGGTTTTGGAAGACAAAATAGTGTCTGAAGCAAACTTGGTTAGAAAGGGGTTATGCATGAATACCATTATGTGTTGTTTGTGTGGGGAGGAAGAGGAAACCACGTCCCTTTTTTTTGGAACATGTAGAGTTGCCTGACTCGTGTGGTCTAAGTGCTACGAGTGGATGAGATTGACAGCAACAGATCATAGGGAGCAAAAAAAAAAAACATTTCGAAAGCTTATGGATGAGTGGTACAAGAAAAGTGTTAGTCAGATATGGGGCGGAATGTGGATAGCAGTTGTAGGAGTGTTGTGGTTCCATAGGAACAAGAGGACTTTCAGAGGTGGCATGATAGATCATATTGAAATTTTCAATATAGCATAGATGAAGGCTTTGTCATGGATTCTGTCTAAAGTTCATGGAGTAAGTTTTTCATACTCAGATTGGTGTCTTGAGCCTTTGATTTGCATGATGTCAGTCAATGTTTATAAGAGATAACTGCTTGTAGGTTTTTTCTGTTCTTGTTAGGAGATTAGAAGATTAGAGACTCAACAGATCTTTTGTATAAGGGTTGAAATATTCATAAAATACTTGTTATTTATTTATTTATTATTTTTTGCTGATAAAAAAACAAGATAATAAAACTTTAACAAGTAATGCAATAAAACATCATCTTGTAAAATCCATAAGAGATTTTTTTTTAATGGTTAAAGCCTTAATGATAAGATAAATGACATCAATGTCACATTCAAATTAGAAAAAAATTATTACACATATCACTTCTTCAATACAAGACGTTAACATTCTCACTCCACTTTTTTTAAAATTGTGAGTATGGAAACATTTCTTTTGTAATTATTCGGAGAAATGAAAATAATGGTATAAGACATTGTCTCGTGTTTTACTATTAGTTGTTAACAAAAAAAGTCTAATATTGTTCAAAAGTTGGAATTAAAAAGATAAAGTTAAAAAATACTTTTGTGGTGGGGTTGTTGAGTGTCAAAACAAAAATATCATGGATATGATAATTCTAATGACACCGACAATTGGACAGAAGAATATTGGGAACATAGGTTATTCTTATCCCTTGACGAGAATTATTCAAATACATTACTTATCCGTTATGAATTGCAATTTATAAGTATAATCTTAACCCCACAACCGTCCCCCTTAATCTGGATTCAAAAACTTGTTTTAGTTCGTTGATAAACTCTCAAATTATTTATTACTTTGAACAAGTACATATTTATAGTCTTTGATTCATTTTAACATTATTTTTCAATTACTTACATATATGTCACAAGTTGATAACTATAGCAATACTAGATCATGTAATGTTTTTCTTTTCAATCTCACTGCTGACTCAGGGTTAGGATAACATATACACTGTGCAGATATGCAATTTTATTTAACACCGTTAATTTAAATTTAAGATATTAATAAATTTATAATAAAAAACTTGATATTTATTAATGAGAATATTATATCTTACCATTATATTTTAACTTGTTTTCGTAGACATTATTTCAAGTTGTCTCAAATTTAATATTTTTTTTTCGTATTGATTGTATATGGATAGAGAATATGTATATATCTATGTCACATCTCCCTCTTTATTACCTTCCCTATATCGTTTGTCCCTATATACATTCACATTAATTATTAAAACATTTATAATTTAATAGTATTTTTTTTTATATTGTTCACTTTGGAATCATTTAAAAAATCCTTTTTATTTTTATTGTACAAATTTTTATTATTTCTCAATTATTCGACTTGTTTAATCTCAACAAACTTAGAAATCTAAAAGATATTGTTCTTTTTTATTACAAGTTTTTTTTTTTCCATTCAAATGATATTACATTATTTATATTTATTTTTAATATTTTTTATTTTTTCACATGAAGATGTCTGATTCTCAATTTTTAAGTGTTAAATATTGTAAACTCTTACTTTCTTAATATAAACAAAAAAAAATATCTTTTCTAATTCTTTTACCAGCGTCAATAGATTTAACTTAAAAATGATGAAAGATGCATTTCTAAATTCTAATTATTATTATTTTAATTTTTCTCTTCATATATGATTTCGTTTAGATGATGTATTATAAAAAAAGATCTCATTATAGTTTAGAGAAAGGAAATAAAGAAATATTTGAAGTATTTTTAAACTTGACTATTTATTTTCTTTTTATAAAATTTAAAAATAAATTTTAATTTTATCAACTTTGTTTCATTTGTCATTTTTTTTTCATGTGTTACTAATGTTAATTGGAGAGAAGATGAGTACCGAAATGAATATATACAAGTACTAACCCTACCATCTTCACAATAACCAACTCCCTTTCTAGGTTCCAGTAATGCAGGTCAAGCTCCATTGAATCAATTTGTGAAACCATCTTTAGAAGTCCCTGGTGAAATAGATTCAACCACACAAATAGGATTTGAAAAACAAAGGTTGAAAAGTGTTATGGGATAACCCTTTGAAAAGATAACAGTTGGTGAAATATAATGGAGAAAATATAATTATTATCTATAAAAATGTAAAGCAAACAAGTTGTCATGAAACTGAGAGATAGGAAGAGTGACAATTACGTCAAATATGTAGACTGCAAGAAATCAAAAGAAAGGGTATCTACCACAACTTAATACATTGATGACAATTGGGCCTTCTAAAATATAGTTTTAAGGTAGAAAATTTATTTTTAGTGCAACTTATTACATTTTGTTATGCTTTTAGTGCAACTGGAGAGACAATAGGTTTAAACCCAAGAAATTTCACAAGGAGCAGAAGAAAGTATAAAAAGTTAGCAATGACAATGTGCCATGAGGAAAACCTTGAATATTTGAAGAATAATCACATGTGAACACTTGTGGAGCTACCTAAAAATCAAAATATGGTTGGATGCAATTGTGTATTGAAGAAAACAAGAAGGAATACCAAGTGTGGAGAAGGAAAGATTCAAGACATGAATAATGTCAAAAGATTTTCTACAAATGAAGATCATTGATTTTATTTTATTTTATTTTTTATTTTTTTTATCACCAAAGAATAAATAAAATAAATTGAGACACTTAAAAGGGTGTCCCAACCCTTATACAAAACTCCAAAAACAAGTTTTCTAGCACCCTACCAACTAAGGATCAGACAAACATTGCACTACAGATCAAGATAAAATCCCAGACAAGATATAAAAACCCAACAAATACAATTACATCACCCCACCAAAGAGGTCACACCCTCAATCAAGGACATGTATCAAACAACTAACCAAGGTCTTTGCCATCAGGCGGAAGAACCTTACCCACAAGTCAAACTCAACAAACTAATACAAGACACAACATCCAACAACTAAGCCATATCTTTGTAGCAGGCTGAGTTGTACCAAATACCCAAGTGCTAACATCAACAAATCATTGATTATAATGAGCTTTTCTCACTTGTGGTAAAATATTAATTTGTGTATATATAGTATATTTGTCTAGTATGATGTATACATGGTTTACTCATGATAAGAAAACGACGAGGAATTTGTAGATGGAAATTATACATGAAATATCACTAGAAGAAAATCATGAAATAAAAACCAATTTTAGAGACAAAAAATAATTAGTTGCCGTGACTAAATTAGAAATAATTTTAGAGACTACAAAAATTTTTGGTTTCTAAATTAGTTTCTATTATTGTTAAATAGTTTCTAAATTGGTATCTAATTAGCTACCAAGGTTTTAACTACCAATTATTTAGATTCTAAATTTGGTAGCAAAAACTTTGGTAG
>Ga0123342_1005757_pt1 | contig 17714 bp, 9 predicted proteins | sample Turbeawhitnodule_FD_89960 | JGI IMG/M metagenome (GOLD analysis project Ga0123342, IMG submission 89960) | Root nodule microbial communities of legume samples collected from Mexico - Turtle bean Mexico white nodule | ecosystem: Host-associated > Plants > Roots > Nodule | place: Mexico: Nepantla...
ATTTTTTTTTTATTTTATAATTTTGTCAAATTTTTTTTAATTTCTTTTTTAATTTTAATTTTAATTTTTATGAATTAGAAGTAATTAGATATAATATTATTTGAACCAGAAATTTTTTACTTCAGTTTTTTTTTTTTTTTTTACTGTATGACTATATATTGACCAATATATTCATGTTGGATAATAATGAGAAGCTCACTTGTGTTTTTGTTTATCATGTGCTATTGTTATTATGGGTAATCAAAGTTCAACTCCTTATGACTTTCCCTTTCATCTTTTTCTTCTTCAACCATAGACACTTGTAACTTTGCAATATTTTCTTAAACTTGATGTGACAATTGATGATGTGAATTATTTAGAGTTTTTTCAAAACATATTCCTAATACATGATTAGAGCTTATATAAATACAAATATTTACGATATAAGTTTCAAAACAATATCTTAAAGTTTTCCAGAGTCTCCGACACTTATATGATCATCTGTTTGTGTACATAGTACAATCATCGTAGTTCAAACACAACAAGAAAAACAAGGGTAAGCTAATGAAAATAAATTCCACAACGTATCTAATTCATGCAAAAAGAACGAATCAAATTAATCATTTATAAACATAGAAATGTTGTCATATAAAATTTCAATACCAATTTCACCATTCATATAGATCACACATGGATCTATTTTCAATCACAATCATTGGATTTCATTTCAATCCCACTGACTACACATGAATCCATCGTCTTCCGGAAGACTCATTAAGTATGCCCCTACCAGAGATTAACACTTGATCCAAAGATCACCAGCGAATCCAAGAGAAAGGATCAGAGTAAGTTCGAACATCCATTACCGAGTGTCCACAACAGGACCCGATGTGTATGAACTCTCTCAACTTCTCACCACTTGATATCTTAGTCTATATATGACTTAGATCATCAGTGAAGCTAGAAAACAACTCATAGGCTTTTCGTACTTAATGCCATCAAACAACAACTCATACATTATCCTAAATGTATGACATCAATTTCATACAATTTCATCATTCATATATAATACACATAATTCAATCACATGACATTTAAAAATTTCATACCATTCAAGAACTTTTTCAACATCAAAAATAATATTTAACTTTCAAACTATCAAAATATAATATTTATACATGTTCACACAACATAAAATTAAACAATTTTATCAACTAACATTTCTGCAAGAGAAATTGAAACTTGGAACCACGTCCCCTCCACATTCAGATCTTCTAATCTAAGGTACTATTGAAAGTTAAGTTATCTTCCCTTACCATAATTGTTTGTTTTCCAAGCAACTTCTAGAATTTTATCCTCTTAGTTTGGATAAGATTTAAGATTTAAGGACCTAATGCAAGTTATCCAAACAGAACAAAAATTCAATATATAGTAGAATAAGTTGAGAGGATTACTATTTTCAACTGACCAAAGCATCATAATTCTGTCTGTGGCTTTTGTTTGTAACACTGTTACATTATTTCCAACTACACAAATTTTCTTCCTAAAAAATGAACTTACCAATAAAGAGATTAGGGTATGATGCTTGTATCTCCTCTTCAATCTCCCAAGTGGAATCTCTAGAGATGAGATCCCACAATACTTTCACTATGGGAATAGTTCTTCCACATAGTTGTTTCACTTGTGAATCTAAAATTCTGGTTGACTTCAAATGACAGATTTTCTTTCACCTGGATGGAATCAAACTCTAGAATGTGGCTGAGATCAGGTATGTACTTTTTTAGCTGGGATACATGAAAAATATTGTGAATGTTAGTTAAAGGAGGAAGCAAAGCAATTTCATAAGCCAGAGGACCTATTCTCCTAAGAATTTGATAAGTCCTCCTATGAACTTAGGAGTCAATTTCTTGATTTTGATTGCTCTTCCTACACCAGTGAATAGTGTAACTCTAAAAAATACATGCTCACCCGCATAGAATTCTAAAGGTCTTCTTTGATCTGCATAAGATTTTTGCCTGCTAAGAGATGTTTTCAATCTTTCTTGAATTGTTTTGACATTTTCATTGGTTTGTTGTATTAATTTTGGTCAAATTAACACACTCTCACCATCTTGAAACCATCACAAAGGTGTGGTGCACTTTCTTTCATATAATGTCTCAAAATGAGTCATTCCTATGCTAACTTGGTAACTATTATTGTAAGTGTCATCAACATTTTTTTCTCCGTATATAATTATTGAAAAAATATTTTATTTTTTCATCAATTAATTCAACATAAGTCTATTTAATTATAAGAAAAATAAAGAATATCATAAAGTAAACTTTTTATTTATTATATTATATTCTTCTAGTGATGTATCAAAATCACCAAATTGTTAATATTGCTATTCTTAATAATAATAAAAAATCAGAATAAAAGAAATTTGAAACTTTTAATCATTATAACTTAGATTAAAAACTGAAAACAAAAACCTAAGAATTTTTATAGACAATAAACAAACAAGTATTAAGTATTTTGTTTATTTATTTAATTTATGTACATAAATAAACAAAAATCTAAAAATGTTTTCTCCCATAAATATTTCCACGGTGGTCCTGTATAAATACCTCAGTGGCAATGCGTGGTTTTCACGGATCCACATCACTGCAGTTTCCGGGAATAACTGTTGTTCAATTGAAAAATGCAGAATCTGCAACAAAAGGCTTCCGAATGGAGTGGTGTTGCGACAGAGGAAGCTTTCGCCATCGACACCACCAACCTCTTTCACAAGCTTGGCCTTCAAACCTTCATTAACCTCTCCACCAATTTCTACAACAGGTACTTCTTCTTTTTGTTCAATTAACCCACTTATGTTCTGTTCTTAATTTTTTTTTTTTTTTGTTGGGTTTTGACTTGGGAACAGGGTATATGGTGACGAGGAAGAGTGGTTTCGTTCAATATTCGCTGATTCTGAGAAAGAAAACGCAATTCAAAACCAATACGAGTTCTTCGTGCAACGAATGGGTGGACCTCCTCTCTTTTCTCAAAGAAGAGGTATTGTTTTCCTTTCTAGGAACCTTGCATTTGCTGCTGAACTGAAATATACATCACTTATATTTGTGTCTGCAATGTTTAATTATTATAATTCTTTTAAAATGAACTGAAATATCGAGTTTGATTCGTACATTACTTAGAAAAAATGCATTTGATTTGATTATTTGAAATCTACTGAATCCTGTAGCTAGATAGTAGAACAGTTTTCAGTAATTTCTTTTTTAAAATGTTAACTCATTATTTCCCTGGACTAAAGATGGTCTCTTGGAATATTTGTTGGTGGTCCAATAGACATGATAAACTCAACAATTTTTGTTAAGCTAGACTCTCTTACCATCTTAAAGGTGGACTTTAAGTTTTCAACTTCACAAAATTAGTTTGTAAGTTGTGTTTTGCATCTATTTATTTATATATATATATATATATATTAATTTGACCATAATTCTAGTCCATGAGATATCCAACCGTATGAAAATTACAAAAGGATTACTGGAGTGGATACTACTCTCCGCCTAGACTGAGCTCACTTACTTACCTTAACAAATATTTAACATAAGTAATTAAATTTAAAAGGAAAGAAAGTTTAAAAATGTTACCCTTTCTTGATATCATTAAAGTTGCATTTAATCTTTTCTTTTCCACAATCCATCTTCTCATATATGAATCCCATTGTGGGTTTTGCATCCGAATCCACCAATCAAAGGACCACCATAAGAGGGGCAGTAACTTTTAAGGTTGTAGTTTCATTCTTCCAAAACTGACTATATACTACATTTTTACTTTTCTCCCTTCTTTTGAAGTTCTAAACTTGCTTGTTTTCCACTCTTCTGAGCTAAACATGCTCATTAATGATGCTTTCATTTCATAAAGACAAGCTAGAGTGAAGCAAGCTGTGGCAAATCTAGATTGGAAAAGGGATTGCGCTTTAAACATGGTGAAAAGTTCTCTGCCAATCATAAGGGAACCAATAAACCTTACTTCTTGATACAAATGGATGAGGAAGTAGATAATGTGAGGTGAACAAAGTATAACAACCATCCTAGGAGGACATGCTACATGAAGAGAGTCATGGTCATCATCTATCATACCATGCTTTGAAGGGAACCTTAACAAGAGGTGCAATTAGATTCATGAGGTTTATTAATGGAATTAAGATACAAACACTTACAAGGTTTCTGAGGTTACATGTTCACAAGGCACCCCAATTTAAGGTAGTAGTTAGAAATGGTGACCATTTGGAATGTGAGGGTCAAGTCAAACACATTCCAGTCAACATTCAAGGTCACTGTTTAATAGTTTTAGCATATTTTCTCTCAATTGTTGCAGTAGAAATTGTTCTTGGTACTCAATGGTTAGGAAAATTGGATACACACCTTGTTAATTATAACAAATGTTCATCACTTTTTATATGAATGGGGAGTAATTATGCTACAAGGGGATTCTATTGACCCTCATCAAGCACAATTTCATCACCTAAAGCATTTAAAGTCTACTAATGAAATAACAAAGTCTTATACACTATAGATATGTACCCAAGAGATTTCATCAGAGCATCTATTAGTTATGCCTACTTTGTTGGAACCTAAAGTATCTAAGCTATTGAATCAATACAAAGAAGTGTTCACACAACCTCATGGGTTACCTTCTATTGTACAATAGCCAAAAGAATGAGATTGAAAGAATAGTTGTTGGGATAGTCCAGTCTAGTTCTAGTCCTTTTTTTCCCTTTCATACTGCTGGTAAAAAGGAAAGATGGAATTTAGGCTTTTGTGCCAATTATCGTGCTTTAAATGTGGTAACATCAAAGATTCTTTTCCCATGCCTTTGGTAGGCAAATCATTAGATGCATTGTTCGTCACTAAGCACTTCTCAAAACTGGATTTGAGGTCTGGATATCACCAAATATTGATGAAACTTGAAGATAGACACAAAACAACCTTTCAAACTCACCACGGATTATACGAATTGCTTTTGGATAAGCAACTGCACCAACAACTTTCCAAGCACTTATGAATTCCATATTTGTTGCATGTATGAGAAAATTCATTCTACTGTTAAGATATGTTATGTAGTCCAAGTTGGAATGCTCACATTGACCATTTGGCTCAAGTTTTGTAGTTGATGAAGCGACAATCTTTGTTTACTATGCTCTCGAAATGCTCCTCTGGCTAGACTTACGTTGACTATGTTGGGCATGTGGTGACAAGGGTAGGGATGTAGAGTATAGTCCAAGTTGGAATGGTCACATTGACCATTTTGGCTCAAGTTTTGCAATTGATGAAATGACACTCTTTGTTTACTATGCTCTCGAAATGCTCCTCTGATAGACTTAAGTTGACTATGTTGGGAATGTGGTGACAAGGGAAGGGATGAAGGTGGATGATTTTAAAATTATAGCATGAAATAGTGCCAATACTATCCTCGATTAAACAACTCAGGGCTCTCACTGGTTTAGCAAGCTATTACAAGGATTTTGCCTTAATTGTTGCACCCCTTACAAACCTGTTCAAGAAGAATGCCTTCTGATGGCATGATCATGCTAAAACAACTTGCATAAAAATTAAATCCATATTGACAAATGCACCTGTCCTTGCTTTTTCAAACTTTGTAGAACCCTTTGCCTTCGAGACAGATGCATCCTCCATTGTTATTGGGGATGTCCTCAGTCAAAATAATCACCTTATAGCATTTTTTCCCTAAGTGATATCAAGACGATGCAAAGTTAGTCAACGTATGCAAGGGAGATGCATGCGATGATAGAGGTAGTAGCAAAGTTTAGGCATTATTTACTTGCCCATAGATTTTGTCAATAAAGCATACCATAAAAGTCAAAAGGAAATTTAGGAACAAGTGATTCAACCATCAGAGCAATACTCTTGGCATCCAAAATTACTGTGGTTTGACTTTACCATTTAGTACAAACGAGGTAAAGAGAACCAAGTGGTAGATGCACTCTAACAATTATTCTTGGCGTTATCCAACCCTCATTTTGAATTTGTATAGGAGTTATGAAAGGAACTAGGACATTATGATCCTTTGGTTTAGTTTCCAATAGCAATTGTTTATAATACCAACCATACGGGGTTATGTTTTGGAAAGGAAAATTGTCAATTCCATCTCATTCCACTATCAAGAAGATAACTCTTGAGGAATTTCATGATTCACCAGTTGGTGGTCATGCAGGTTTTCCACGAACCTTGGCCAATGTATCAACCCAATTTTGTGGCAACCCAATTTTGTGGCAGGGAGTCAACAAAGATGTTAAGCAATATATGAGATCTTGTTTATGTTAAGCAATACGAGAGATCTTCTTCCATTTGCCAACAGACAAAAATACTTCACTTAATCACTAGGAGGGCTCCTACAACCCCTTTCACTACCAGAATATATTTGGCAAGATATAGCTATGGATTTTATCAGAAGCTTCCCTCGTCACATGGGTACTCTATTATCATGGTTATTATTGATAGGCTCTTGAAATTTTCCTACTTCATCCCCTTCAGCAACTCACAACAAAAATGGTGGAAGATGCTCTAACACAATGTCATCAAGATTCATGGAATACCACATTCTATTATCTTGAATAGGGACAAGATATTCACTAGAAAATTCTGGCAACACCTATTCAAGTCCAAGGAAAAACATTGGCCACGAGCTCCTCCTACCATACACAAATTGATGGCCAATCCAAAGTCCTTAACGGATGCTTGGAAATGTATATGCTGTTTTACTCAGCAGAAATCCTAGTATAAATTACTTGCATGAGCTGCTTATTGGTGTAATACTACCTGTTGCATAATCTATTTCTTTCAACTCTACCTTTCATTAGCTATAAGCATGACACTATGGTGCAGTATTTGGTTGTGATCCCCCCAAAATTCTTAAGTACGAACCTTCAGCAAGTGATGATAAAGTGTGAGATAACAACTAGAGGAGCAAGACAAGCACAGAGAATGAAAGATTATGCAGATAAAAAAGATGTCTAATTTATTGAGGCAGGATATGTTTTTGTTAAGCTCCGACCATATAGAAAAAACTCAATAGCATTAAGAAACCAGAAGTTTGTAGAATAGACCTCGGCCCATTCAAGATAATTCCGAAAGTTGGATTGGTTGCATACATCTTCCTGATACAGTCCGTATTCAACCCATATTTCACATGTCACTATTAAAGAAGTACATTGGTGAGCCACAACACTAGGTGATACCAAAGTACTTACTGGATGACGAACAAGAACAGTTGTCTCCACCACTTGACTTTGAGGACAAGGTCAGTTTCACGGGAAAGAGTTATGATGCGGGTAACAAATATTCATGAGGTGAGAGAGGAACACCTGCAAAGACATGTGGGTTAAGGAGCTTAAATGGGGGTAACTAACTCCCAAAGTGCCTGCATCTTGATGAGGGAGGTCTACGAGGAAATAGTTGGAGCCCAAATGGAGGAAGAACTATGTGGATACGCGGGAGTGAATAGAAAGTAGGAGATGCTTAATGTGAGTCTCACTCCTTCCTTGTATGTGTTTACTCTTCTCTAAGCTCTTCCTCCTTTGAATTCTAATTTCTCTATATCACCTATTCTTAGGTGATCTCATATTCATCATGAAGGATCTCTCGGTCTGCTACAAACTATTGAATCATTTTCTCCTTCACATTTTGTTAGTTACTGTGTGGTGTATATATTTAATCTATGTTTACATTTCATGATATATTCCTTCTAAACGTGCTACGCATATTTGAAGAAATACCAATCTGTTTCAACTTACCTAGTTGGGTTTGGGAAGGTTGGATGAATGTAGCCTTAAGAGACTATCTCCACGGTTCAATCTGTGCAGATTATCTTGACAAAAAAGAGTTTGTATCAGTGACTTGTCCTATACAATTTCCTATATTAGAGATGGTGAGACAATATTTTAAGTCTCACATTTAATAGAATATGATACTAAAATCTTTAGGTTCTCTCATCTAATTTTGGGTTGTACTCCTTCTTGTGTTTAAGTCTAAACAGCTAATATTTTTGTTAAGAGTTGGGCTACAAAAAGGGTTTCCTTTAAGTTAGATTAAGGCTCAAATCAAATACTGATAGGTGAATGAAGTTGTCAAAGGGAAAAGGGTTACTATAAGGTCAGTGTTGATTGAGTGAAAACCACCTAGGTGCAATCCTACTAAAGGATTACAATGTTAGGTCTTCTGCATTAAGTATGACAGATTATTTGATGTGATAATTAAGTCTTGAGGTTCACCTACCTATAGAGTAGTCTTTTCGGTTGGACTCTCCTCTTGTGCTTAAATCCTAGTAACTAATTTCCTAACTGGTATTTAGGAATTTAATTGGATATTTTGTTAAACAGCTTGATATGATCCTATTAGTGAGAGAAAAACACAAATAAATTGTGGTTTCGTTGCATGTGTCTTTCTTTCCAACAATACATCGAGTTTCTGAAGACCAGAACAGGATCCAAATCAATCAGGAGGAATGAAGCTAATCTAGATGAGTTTTAGCAACTTGTTAAGTGAAGTGAGGTGAGATGAGGTACTAATTAAAATTTTCTCAGGATGAGGAATAAGTTTCTGTGCTCATGTCCATTTGCATTTTCATCCATTTATCCTATCCATGTTCTTTGCACACCTATTTAAATGGCGTGGCTAAATCTTTTGTTTTTCAGCGAAAATTAGATTGTTGGAATTTATAATTGACTATATGTTTTCTGCACTGATCTTGGGGGAGGGTGAAATGCTTCTTCGACTTACCTAGCAGCTTTGCAGTTTGAAAATTGAACCTTGGTTTCTCTTGATATTTGGCAGGACATCCTGCTCTAATTGGTCGACATCGCCCATTTCCTGTAACGCATCAAGCTGCAGAGAGGTGGTTACATCACATGCAACAAGCATTAGACAGTACTCCAGATATAGATGATGACTCAAAGACCAAAATGATGAACTTTTTCAGGTTTATTTTCTGACCCAAAGTCCCACTTCCTGGCAATTGATTATTCTTGCTAATGTTGACGTTATTATTTTTTTCTTTCAGGCACACTGCATATTTTTTGGTAGCTGGAGATGAGCTAAAGAATAAAAATAACCAACAGATTCCCTGCAAACATGCAGCCAAAAGAGATGATTCATAAATCTTTGTTTCAATTTCCTTTTTATTTATAGCCTTCTTTATCCCAAAACTTTGTATAAAAAATGGTTGAAAAAGAATTGTCCCAGAGTTGGAGAGATGAAAGGGATGTCACGTTACACACTTGCCAACTCAAGTGACACGAGGTTGATAATTGTTAGCTCAGAATCAATAGTGCACTGAGAAAATACAAAAAAACAGTATTGAATTGCCTTTAAATTTTACTCACTAAACTATTGACAGGTCTAATCCTTACTCAGAAGTTTTTATGATTTTTCCCTGAATTCATTCTAGCATAATTTTTCCTTTTCAAATTTGAGTTTTTGATTGGTTGATATAATTTTTTTCAAAACTGAATTGGACCAGTTTGATGACCCTGTTCGTTATTTGAAAAAGAACTGGTATTTGTACCAATATTTCTTAATGTTTGAAAACGTCACTTAAAAGAATTTAAGATATTTTTTATATTAATTTCTTAATGTTGTATTATTTTAGGTTTAATATGTTTCTCCTTGTAGAAGAAACAAGTTTTAAGCTTAGATTTAGGCAAAAATGTTTTTCATCCTTCAAAATTATAAATTATGTTTTTTATTCTTACTTAGTATTTTATGACAATGATTAATTGTTGGTTTTAAACGAAAAAGGTAAGGAAAATGTTTGAAGTACCTCACCATTTTGTTCAACACCGTGACATGAAAGTGAAAGGTGACATGGCATTGTTCTTTCGTGGGCAGAATGTGAGTGAAATGAAATGCAGAGAAGGGAAAAGAAGAGTATGAGCAACTTTGTTTTGTTTCAAAAGATTTTAACAATTGGAAAGGAAGGATTAAGAAAGTCTCTTATTTGTACTGCTAAAGGTAAGTTTTTCTTTTTGAAAAAGGTGGTAAAATGCTGAAAAGATGTCTCTGAAAATGCCTCAACCAAAATAATTGTTTATAGTTTTTGAATAAAAAAATGATTAATGTAGTTATTCAGGTTGATAAAATGGTTCAATGAGAAAATCATTCAACACTCACATATAAAGAAAGGCTACAATGTGTTAAAGACAGTTTCATGTCTGTTGGGTACGTGTGTGTGGTGATTTAAGGGGGTTTGAGGGTGGAAAATTGGTTAATGTAGTTGTTAAATGTGGTTAATTAGGTTGCATAAATGGTTAAAAAAACAATAACTTTTTCAAGAGGTTTAAAGGGATTGCGGGTGAGAAATTTACAAGAAATTAGCTTTAGTTGTGTGATAATTTTTTTTGTTAATGTAATTGTCAAATGTGGTTTACCAAGTTCAATAAACGGTTAAGTGAGAAACAATTCAATGAGTGGACAATCTAAGGTTTCAAATATGGCTACCATTATTTGAATTAGTTAAATGAGTTTGTGGAGATGAATCCATTCAATGCTAACATATGAATCACGAGTCCCTTCTCTCAAGCCTGGTACTATATTTTATTACTCACTACAACAAATTCATTCATTAAATAGTAACCAAACTAAAAATAATTAGATATTATTTTAGAAATTAAAAAATTATTTTTACTTAAAGTAGTTTCTAAATTATTTAAAATATTATTAATAAAAATTTATAAAATGGTTTCTAAATTAATATCTAAATTAACTACCAAGATTTTAGTTACTAATATTCTAGATTTTAAATTAGTCTCAATTAGTCTTTTAGAATTAGAATATTAGTAGCTAAAATCTTGGTAACTAATTGTTAGATACCAATTTAAAAACTACTTTATAAATTTTTATTAATAATAGAAACTAATTTAGATATATACCAATAGTTTTTTTAGTCTCTAAAATGATTGGTTCTTTTACCATTGGGGGCTATTTTTTCCCTATTTTACCAAAATGAGGTCTGTTTAAAAAAAAAAAAAAAATACAAAAATGGGGCAAGTCGTGCCAACTTGACACAACTTGACACGACTTTGACACGTCAACCTGAAGTCGTGTCAATTTGACACGACTTTGTGCACGTCATATTTTTTTAAAATAAATATATACTATAATTATTTAATTATAATTAGAATTATAAGTTATGTAATATTTGAAATTAAATTGATAAATAAATTTTTTACGAAGGAATAAATACATAGGTAAAGAAAATTAGGAAATTAATAATCAAACTTGGAATTGAATTTTATTATTAAACCTGTCTGTGCGGACAATTGCTTCTATTGTGACATTCAGTTCTATAATGTGAACATCTTTTTAGCTTATTTGGAATTGAATCATCCACAAAAATAATTCTCTATTTATTTTCCAAATATAATAACATTTCTCAAATATTTGGAATCTAATTTTTTGATTGCTTAAAACTAACATCCTTGAAAACTTATGTATCAAATTAATTTTAAATATTACATAACTCACTACTCAATATAAAAAAATGACGTGGACAAAGTCGTGTCAAATTGGCACGACTTCAGGTTGACGTGGCAGATTCAAGTTGACGTGTCAAAGTCATGCCAATTTGGCACGACTTCTGCATATGAAGTCGTGTCAAGTTGGCACGACTTATCCCATTTTTGTAATTTTTTTGAAACAGACCCCATTTGGGTAAAAAGGCTAAAAAAAAGACCCCACTGTGGTAAAAAAACCAAAATGATCTCTAATTTAGTTCAATAGTAACCAAATAGTAACTAATTATTTTGGTTTCTAAAATTAGTTGCAATTTGATGATTTTCTTGTAGTGATGTATTTGTTGCTCATTAGCAATAATTGTCATATAATTAATTTGTTATATTATTTTGTTGAGACAAAATGTAGAATTTCATATCCATGTATTAAAGGTAAAACGTGAATAGTATTATTATTTTTTGTTAGGCATGTTAAAAACTTAAAGAAAAGGTTAGCTCTTGAAAATATGGGTTTTAATAGAGCTAAAACAATGCGTTGAAGGTTTTCACAAATAAAAGTGTTCACAAAAATTTTCTAAAACGTTTTAATAGTTGACCAAGAGAAGCTTTGTGCGAGTAGTATAGAGAGACAATGAACACTTTATATTTATATTAGTTCACACCTAATTTGGACAACATCTAGTTCTCTAAAATGTAAATGACAAAGAGTTTCATAAATAATTAAATGCTTGCAAGTATTTGTTACTCTCACTTCTGAATTACACAACTACATAAAGTTTCTCCATCCACTAAACTCCCCTTGCGTTTAGTAACAAGCACACAACACCTTTATAGATTAAGTAAACAAATCCACTTCAAGTTCTTCAAGTTATACAACAATGAAATGGTCTTTCTATAAGGTTTCACACTCAATTGGGTGGATATGAAATACAACACTTCTTGTATAGAATCAAACTTCACAAAAATGTAAAGGACATAAACACTGAAAGGACAATATATTACAAGTTGTCTAACACATCATGTTTCTCAATAACTAGAAGCTTTAAAAAATGAAAATGTTTGATCAAAGTTCAACCGACCCTTTAACAATAAAGTATTAAACATGATTTTAATAGTATCATGTCTCTTTATGTGCAAGTTCCTTGTTTAGTTGATACCCAAGTGTTTTGGTTGAACAACGCAAGTACTATTTGTTATGTGCTTTGTCTGACTGAGCAGATGAAAGGCCTTGCTTAGTACTCTTTGTCTGATAAGTTTTTTCTAGGACAAATGATAATTCTACTTCATCTAACATAGAATAAGCCCTAAACATTTTATAGTACACATCAAAGACTTTTAAATACTTATTCTTTGTGTGCAGGGAATGTTTGTCTCTTTCTTTTTCTTAAGAGGATCTTGCAACAATATGTCTACATCAAGATCTCTTTAAGAAGGTGCTTAAAGTTGTTCATTGCAAACAAATTTTCTGAAAAAGGTGGTATGTCTGTGTTGTAGAGTTAGCCAACTATATTAGGTTCCAAGTTTTTCGCTAAAGAGGAAAGAAGGTATTTGCTTAAATATGATAAGTTATGTATTGTATCAGAAGCCACATGCATTTAAGGTTGCATGAAGAGCATATAATGCATCTACGTGCTTGATCATGGATAGACAATAGACGAAGAAGATGAAAGGCTTGTAAGCCTCACAACAACTCCAAAGGGATTTGTAATGAATCTTTTATTTTCAATTCTATATAAAAAAGATCTTTGCGAAGAAGAAAGGTTGACGACGCTTATGATATTTATTATTAACGCTATCAAGATTTCAAGTAATAATAAGCCTTGTGTTTGTGAGGAAGAACATTGTTTGTGACCGTGGCTAACTAATATTCTCAATCTTGTATCCATATTAGGAAGTTAATCTCTTTCAGTGAGTAAAACCCCGTGAGCTTTTAGATCACAACCTTTGTTTATCAAAGTATTTTAGCCATGAGTGACTGTGTCCAAACAATACTTGTTGTAGCTATAAGTGTTGTGTATAAAGAATACTTGTAGTTTAGCAAATGGTTGTGTCCAAATAATACTTATAGTTTTTCTAAAAGGAGTCGTGTCTAAAAAATACTTATAGTTTAGTCTAAAATGGTTGTGTCCAAATAATACTTGTAACTTATATCGACAATCTGTGTTAGTGAAACCTTTGTCATGTCATGTTGATCAAGAATTGTTGTCAACGTTGTTTTAGCCTACACTATTAGCATTTGTTAGAGAGATTTACAGTATTGAATTAACATTAATGTTTTATGTGTGAACACGTTTTGTAATACTAAACTGACACTATTTAATTTCTATCCTTTTGTGTCAACTTTTGATGAAGACTAATTTTACGATTAATATTTAGTGACTCTTATATATATATATATATATATATATATATATATATATATATATATATATATATATATATATATAATATCCTTAAAATAAGTTGTATGATTGTAGCCAAGTAAAAATAAGATCTAAAACAATTCCATTATACTTATTGATGCAATTATTAATACTTAGCAATAATCCATTTTGAAATACATAAAAAATTACACCAATCAATTTGATAAGTTATTTAATTCTTTTTTTTGACAAGTCAAACAATTTCCCCATTTATCTCATAAGCAAATGCTAAACATGTACAAGGTTAATCCAATTAGACAGTCTAAGTTTAAACCTAATTATGAATATAAAAAAAAAAAATTACTCTTACGCATGTTTGATTTATGAATGTTTATCTATATCTTTATTGCCAAATATATTGTCGGGTGTTTTATCATATAGTTAGTATGTTATATAACTTAGCACACCAGACATGAAGAAATTTCATCATGCAAGAAATATATTCAGTTGGTTTTCACAAGTTTCAACATTTTCCGGATTTTCAAAACACTGCATAGCATTGTCCATTAAAAAAACAACACACGACGACAAGGTCAAGAGAGTAATTTTAATCCAAGTCTAGGTATCTTTCTTGGAATTCATAGCTGTTCAATGCAACTAGACGGTAAAAAACCCATGTTTGGTGAAATCTTCACAAACACACTTGTCCCTTTTTTTCTTTATACTTAAATTCTTGAACTTCTGATGCATGGTGAGCACCAGTTACAAAGCTCCACCCTCTTCATCTCCTTTTACAATTAGCATTCGGTTGCAGTAACCCTCAAGTCAGCGTTTCTTGTGAACAAGCTTGTTCATATAAATCATCAAAACCTGAATCCAAGTAAAGTTTTTCTCTCCATGCAAGTAAGCAACCGAGTCATTATTATACAACATCCTAATAAACTTCATTTCTCAAATCTTTAACCTCTTTTTGTACATCTTTTAGTTTAGAAAGTTCAGAAGGTAGTAGTTAAATGAATTTGTACATCATGTTACTTTTTGTGTGCTACAGAAAGACAAAGAAGTTGTCAGCAAAGAGGGTGAAGACATTAAAATGGAAGGGACTCGTGATGAGAAGAAGAAGGAGGAAACCCTACCACCTGGATTTCGGTTTCACCCCACCGATGAAGAACTCATTTCTTACTACCTCACAAACAAGATTTCAGATTCTAATTTCACAGGAAAAGCCATAGCTGTTGTAGATCTCAACAAATGTGAGCCATGGGATCTTCCGGGTAATGTTATATATATCTCACACAAAACCATGTTTTTTCCTTTGTTTCAACATTCACACACTTCACTTTTTCTTTTGCAAACTCATCTATATCAACAAATCTTAGATCTGTGGAAACTATACATATATGTGCTTCATTTTGTTCAGCAATTTCAGTGTTTATCACATATTTGATCTAATTTACATCCATGTTGTTCTGAAAATAGTCAACGCCATCTAGGGTTTCTCTATGGTATAAACCACATACCCTTTTCACAAGCAAGTCATGGATACACTTATTCCAACAATTCATCATATTATAATATAACTAATTAATTAACATAATTTTTTTTTTCAATACGTTTGTGTTGTGATAATTAAGGTTTAAAAGGAAATTATTGTGAAAAATGAATAGGGTTTAATATTTGGATGAAATAGGGAAGGCGAAGATGGGGCAAAAAGAATGGTACTTCTTCAACCTAAGGGATCGTAAATATCCGACAGGTGTGAGAACGAACAGAGCAACGAACACAGGGTACTGGAAAACCACTGGAAAAGACAAGGAAATCTTGAACAGTGTTACATCGGAGTTGGTTGGAATGAAGAAGACTTTGGTTTTCTACAAAGGTAGGGCTCCCAGAGGAGAGAAAACCAACTGGGTCATGCATGAATATCGCATTCATTCAAAATCCACCTTCAAAATCGATAAGGTATATATTGCACCTATACACTTATTTATAACTACATTATTCTACTTAATATGCCTCTTTCAATAACCAATTTCAAATCAAACAAAATAATACCCTCCAATTATGAAGGTAGTCATGATTTTTTTCAGATCTTCACTTCTCAAATTACAACATTTCAATGAAGTTAGATATTCTTACTCCTTTTTTCTTTTTTGTTTGTAGATTTACTCTACAAACTATCACTATATATACAATAACTTGTAACATATATCTCTCATCCAAATTATTTGTTCCATTTATTTATTTTATCTTTTTTTATACACTACTATAAATCATTAAATACAAATTAGACTAAAAAAATATTAATTTTTAAATTAGTTTATATTATTAACAAATAGTTTCTAAATTGGTATCTAATTAACTAATATTTTAACTACAAATTATTTAAATTCTAAATTTGGTAGCAAAACTCTTTATAGCTAATTAGATACCAATTTATAAACTATTTATCTATAATTAATTAATAACTTTTGTAAACTTTAAGTATCTAATTTTGTCAATATATAATAATTAATTTTTTTTTTTCTAAAATTGATTTTTATTTAATATTTTTTTTAAGTAATAACCAACATATCTTCATCCTACATGTAATTAATTCTTTCTTTGCCGATAAAAAATTGTAATTAATTGTCTGCAAATAAATCTTTTTCAACTACGTGGTTTAAGCTTTTTTATGGAACACAACGTCAAACATATAGAAGCTAGTTAGATCATTTCTATCTCTAAATAAATTTAATTATTAAATAAATATATAAATTTATATGGAGAATGATATCTTTGAACCAATTTAATTTATTTTATACTAAAAAATATTATTTTATTCAAACATAATATTTTATTCTAAAAATAGTTAAATATTTTTTTTACTATTAAATGATCAAATAAACTTTATTTTTATGAGTATTATCGAGATGAGAAATAATTTTTTATTAGAATATTTCAATTTATAATTGTAAAAGTAATATTTTTTTTGTATTTTATATAGAAGTGATATCTATTCTGAATAATCATATTAATAAGCAATAGTCGATAATATATCTCCACCACTGTTTAACCATGATATGATCATCTAGTCCATTTGACAATTTATATCTTAAAGGATATGTAAAGAAGCAATCTTAGGGTTCAAGCAAAGGATATGTATAGCATGACCTAATACTCTGATATGCAGCAAGATGAATGGGTGGTTTGCCGAGTGTTCCGGAAGAGTGGCGGAGCAAGAAAGTTCCCATCAAATTCCAACCACACCAACACCAGAACACTCAATCCTTACAGTGTGGAAGTTGGCCCTAGCATTGTGCCACCCCCAATGATGCACCTGGGAGATCCTTCTGCTCATTTCAATTTTCCTTATGGATCAAGAAACCCTTCAGAGCTCTTGAGAGGTGGTGGATCCACAAGTGCCAATGTCATGAACCTCCCAACAATGCACCCCCATTTCAACAATCCAGCAGCAGCAGGAGCAGAAACAGCAGGTTTCACCATTTCTGGCCTTAATTTGAACCTGGGAGGTGCCACCACACAAACACAACCCTTTTTGAGGCCAATGATGCCACCACCACACCCACTTTCTGTGGCCCAACTCAACCATGATTTCAGTTCCAACATGGTGACACACACTGCTCTTGCTGCTCACAATGTAGGGTATGGTGCAGACATGGCCAATGCAAATTCTCACGGCAATAGGTACATGGCCATGGACCACTGCATGGATCTAGACAATTACTGGCCTTCCTACTAAATTGGGACCCATTACAAGTTATATATATATATATATATATATATATATATATATATATATATATATATATATATATATATATATATATATATATATATATATATATATATATAAAATTATA
>Ga0123342_1005758_pt1 | contig 17714 bp, 6 predicted proteins | sample Turbeawhitnodule_FD_89960 | JGI IMG/M metagenome (GOLD analysis project Ga0123342, IMG submission 89960) | Root nodule microbial communities of legume samples collected from Mexico - Turtle bean Mexico white nodule | ecosystem: Host-associated > Plants > Roots > Nodule | place: Mexico: Nepantla...
TAGACGCTCCACCTTGTGCTAGACGCTCTTCACTTTGGCCTAGACGCTCTTGGTTTGGCTTTGGATGCTCATGTCTTGGCTCTTGTCTTTTTATATGAGATTGTGCTTGGCCCTCTTCCATCATCAGGTCTTAGCTTGATAGTAAATGGACTGCTGTAATTTAGCTGCTGCTCGCCTTTTGGCTCTCTTGTATTTGTATAATAGTTTTAAAAATTACACACAGTATCATATAGGTGTTGCTGGTTTTGTTTTTCCATCAGAACAGTTTCAGGTAATTTGCATAATAAATATTTCCATTAAAGGTTATAAAATATTATTAAAGTAAACCTCTAAATTTGATTAAAAAGCAACACCTATAAAATCTGTTAAAAACCACATAATGTCTAATAATTCATTAGCTTTATAACACTTATTACAATGATCTGCAGAGATTCTATAAATAACTTCATATTGTTTGTGGCATTCTAATCTACTTGGCCTTATTGAGTTGTTCAAATAGGGGGAGGGTATGATTGACCAACACTTTTTGTAAACTTTTCTCACATTTGCTGAAAAATTAACATTGCAGGTAAATATGTAAATGCCGATGCTTCTGGCTTCTTGATTTCAACATTGCAAGTAAGCTTTCCTTCTCAAATTAAACTTTTCTCCATTTCTAATTTGTTTCTATGCTCCTCATTGTGACTCCCCTCCTTCTCAGCAGGTTGTGCTTTTTCCAGTGTTGTCTGGTGCATTTCTAAATCAGTACTTCCAACCTCTTGTTAAACTTGTCTCTCCATTGATGCCACCCATGGCTTTAGCAGCTGTAGCAATTTTATGTGGAAATGCTATTGCTCTGAGCTCTTCATCCATCCTTATGTGTGGTGGACAAGTGATTTCAGCCTCCTCTCTTCTTCATGCTTCGGGTTTTTTCTTTGGTTATGTACTTGCAAGAATGGTTGGGCTAGACGTGTCATCATCACGAACCATATCCATTGAGGTTGGCATGCAGGTAAAGTTTGCGGTCTATAATTACAATATCATTCATAGGTTATCATGTATAATTGCAAGAATGTTTGATGCACCCTTTTGTGGTCATTGCTTCAAGTACAAAATAATTTACCTATCTCTCCATTTCATAATGCAGAACTCACAGCCCTTGGGGTTTTTCTTGGTACCACACACTTTTGGAGATCCCCTAACTGCAGTACCTTGTGCTGTTTCAAGTGTGATTCAGGCAATCTTTGGGAGCATGCTTGCAGGAATTTGTAGACATTCTGTATCTGCTGAGATGAAAGACTGAAAATATGTAACTGACATTGTTTCATTGTTGACTTGTAATAGTTTCTGGTCTCATAAAAATTCATCCTTTTCAATCGTGAAGGCCTTAAGTCAGGGTGTACATGGATTATTGGATCTTCAAAAATTCAATCCAAATTCAAATTATAGATCAGATTTAAAATTCAAATTCATATTTTTTAAAAATAATTTAGATTTTTATAAATTCAAATCCAAATATTTGGATTGGATCAAATCCAAACCCATATTTTTTATTAATTTATATAATATTAAAAAATTATTAGTATAATGTTTTTTTTTTTATGATAAAGATTAGTTATTAACTTTTTAATGTTAAGCTTATGTTTTTAATTAGTTATTAGTTTCAATATTTTATAGTAGTTTAACATTTGTATATTTATGCATTTATTATTTATTTAATATATATTTAAATAAGTAAGTTTGATTTTAGGAGAAATATTTTATCCTGATTTCACTTTCAACTATATCTATTTAGATAAAATATAAATTAAATAATTTAATACGTTTAATTTAACAAAATTCGCACTGCCCATATTTTAATTTTGATAAAAAATATGCTTAAGAAAAAATTACTCCATAATTTTTATTAAGATAAAACATTCTCTCATTTTCTATTTTTTGTTTTAAAAATTATTTCATTTTTAAAATATTAAAATAAGTTGTATAAAAGTGATTAATTTTCATTTATTTGATGTCAATTCAGTAGAAAAAGTTTAATTTTCAAAATTCTAAAATAAATACTCTCTTTAATGAAAAACAAAAAATTAATATTTTTATTTCATGTATCTCTTTTTTTTCTCTATATTTTTGTAAAATAAAAAAAAATTGTTAAAATTTACCTGTGCCTCGTGTTGAAATAATTTGTGGGAGCATGTTTGGTTAAACAACCTGTGAGTGTGAGGGACTACGTGAAACTTTGTATTACATTTCACATGGTGACAATATACATTGGAAATTTGAATTTCCATTTTTTAAAATTTGTATAAATAAAATGAAAGTCTGATCTGAAAAAATTTATAAAATATGGATCAAAATAAAAATCAAATTTAAATAAATAGATTTTTAATGAATTAGAGCAGTTTGTTTTAATTAGATTTTTTTTCACCCTTAACCTTCACTCAGTTTGTTCGAAGTAACTATTGTAAACATGGTTGGAATTAGTTTTTTTATTAATATGCTAAGTTGGCCTAGGAACTATGCATTAATTAGTTTCGTATGTGACAACTCATTTATGTCACACCATTTAAGGATTAATAGCAAGGTCAAAATTATATATTCAATAAAATAATGATTAAATGGAAAATTATTATTTTTTATAAGAATCAAGTTTAACTAAATATTTTTTTAAATAAATTATTTTATTTTATTTCGTTATCCTAGTACTTGTCTCAAATAATGTGTAATACTTTGATCATAAAGTAATGATGTGAGTTTTTTTTTATTGCTACTAGTAGTAAACCTCTTATAAACCTTACCTTTGATAAAAAAAATGTAAAATGATTATCTATTTTTCTTTCTAACTCAAACTTGAAGGTTCAACTGACTTAGAAAAGGGATTGAATGGAGCACACACTCAATTTGTGAAATATTATAGTTTAAAACAATAATCCAAACAAAGAGTATAGGGAGAGAGATACACAAATGTTTATACTGATTCATTCACCAACAAGAGCTACATCCAATGCCCTTGAGTAACCCACTCAAGAGTCTTTCACTAACAAGTATTCTTACACCTCTTCAGGTCACTAATATTCTATACCTCTGCAGGCTACAAATATTATTAACCTCTTTAGATTCATTTAGTATTCTCAACCTCGGTAGGTTCTCCCAGTATTTAAACTTTTGCAGGTTCTCCAAGTATTTTCTACCTCTCCAGGTACAATGTCCTAATTTCCCTCTAAGACCAAGGACCTCTCAATAATATAAGAAAACTCTCGTTCAGAGAGAACAGTTAAAGCTCACAGGATATAATTCAATTTGGCGAAGGATTTACAAAGGTTTTGTACAAGACCCAATCTCACAAGTTGCTCTCAAATAACAAATATGGAATGTATGCTCAAATCTAAGATACGACTACAAAGGCTTTTCTGTACACTTGAGTATTTCGTATGATCACGTATGTACTTCTTTCTTGTGTGTTTTTCACCCTTGTTGTCTTTATATAAACTTGAAATATGAACATTGTAGCTTTAGAGTTTCTTATATCTTCATCTAGCCGTTAGACGCTTAATATAGAAACTTTTTCTTTGAGTGTTCATTGCGTTTAAGGCTCTTCAAAATCTTTATTTATCTTCTCCAAATATGAACGTTAACATTTGAATTTTCATTACTTCATAATTTTCTCAATCTGTCACGTTGTTTTTTCTTCTTCAATGCGCTAGATGCTTGATATAGAAACATTTGTTTTGAAGTTATCTGCGCTTTTCAATTCTCTTGAAACATTTCAAAATGTTTCTTTAATCATATCTATGTGAACGTTGAGGTTGAATCAATTCGACCTTCGAATATTCTCTTCCTTGTTTTGTTCACCATCTTTAACATGCTAGATGCTCAATAAGAAAATGATTACTTCTTTGTAGTCTTTGTGTCTTTGTACTGAATTTGTCCTTCAAATACTTTATTCATTTGTATGAACTCTTTCTGTTAAGTTTTTACTAACTTTGGACTTGATGTTTCCATTATGCACTTGTTCATATTCATCTTCGTTGTAGATGCTCAATTTAGAATGTTCTGATATTATTTTTCAAAGCGCTTTGTCACGTGTTTATTTTTTTGATGAATTTTCTCTCTAAATATCTTTACTCGTATATCCTTTATATGCCTTTGATATTTATCTGTGTGATTCTTATGTGTCAGCTTTATCACTCTTCTATAAGACGCTGAGAAAGGAAACATTTGCTTCCAACATTAAGTGTGTCTTCAAGTCCCTTCAACAATTTCTAGGAACAATACAAGTATAAGTGAACAAAATAATTAACAATTTAAATCATGGATATCATTGAACCAATATCTTTGAATATTTTGTGAATTATTTAAATGTTTCTGTTCTCAGATATTTCATAGTTAATTTTGTGTTCGAAATATTTTATCAAGTTAATATTGATTTAAATCGTTGAAGCACAATTAGTTTTAACCTGGATGTTGCCTCATTAATAAAATTTCAAAAAACCTTTAGAAATAATTTAAACTATGTTTTTCGAAAACTCTTAGAGTGTTATACTGTTTAATTGAACCCATTAATTTATTTGGAAAACATGTTTTCCTTAATTTAGAAATACTAAAGAAGATTTTAAAATCATAAACACAATGTCATAATATATTCCAAGAATGTAAAAGATTAAGCATGAAGACTTGCATGTTTAATGTGTTTTGTCTATTGTTTGGAGGTTGCTTGCATCGTTCGATGTGCATAGTTTCCAGCGTGTGTCTGATGCTTTGAGCATATGCATCTGCTTGGAACTGCTCAAGGGTTTCCATCTTATATGAGCTTCATAAGTGTTTACCAACACTTGGATCATCTAAGGAGAACAGACTCAACTCCATCCTCTGATACTTTTTCTAAAGCATTCTCTCTACAAGCTTTGTCTAATAAGACTTTGTCTTAACGCCTCTTCATCTTATGTGATACTATTTCATCTTATTGTATTTTTTGCACAATGGTCTCTCTTTTCTATGTTCACTTTGACTATATTATCTATTTCACGAGTAACCATTAAGATTGGATCATCTGATCAATGTTTATTATTCTTTCGTCTAACAACCCTTTTTTTGTTGTACGTCTAGTGAGTCTTGCTCACTTCTCTCCTTTGTTTTTGTTTGATCTTATGTTACAGATGAATGAGCTTTGTTATATCACAATACACCTTATAATGTTTGTTATCATTAAAATATATAGACACTTAAACATGAAATCATCTAATGAGTATTGTTTTGTCTACTGACTCAACAAAACTTATTTGTAGTATTTACAAAATAAATATATTTTGATTTTCGTTTCTATAAAAGGTATTATCTTTTATTTTTCAATATTTGAAATTCATATTTTTAGTAAGAGTTTAGTCCTTATAATTTTTTAGTTTCTTTAATATGAGTTTAGTCCTTATAACTTTTTTAATGTTCATGATTACAAACTCTAAATATTCATTTTATAGCCTTACATGCATGGAAACAATTATTTGGTTGTCTAGACACAAAGAAATTGTTTAGGTTGAGTTACAATTAATAAACTTTTAGTAAAGCTAATAAATAAGACTACTTTTATTTATATGAATTTTAGTTTGTGAGTTTTGTGTTTATCATCTTTTGTTTGTGTGATGTACAATAAATATTATATTATTTCTTTGGTTGTTTTTGGGTTCGTTTAACACTAAGTGCACATCAAATTGGTATCAAAGCCTATTTTAATATTTTTGTATTTATGATTAATATTATTTCAATAAAGATGGACATCACATTCAAGATCAAGAAATTCATAAAAAAATAATTTCAACCTATGGAGAATGAAGATGAGAGTCTTGCTCAAGCATCAAATGGTGTGAGCACCACTTTCTAGAAGCACATGACACATAGAGAAATAGGTTATGGAGTAGATGGATAAAACAATCATTGTATGATCCTTGTGTCATTGTCGAATGAAGTTCTTTATTAGGTTGCATAAGAGAAGACCTTTGCAAGACTATGGCTGAAGTTGGAAAAGTTGTTCATGATAAAGTTCATCTAAAACAAGCTCTTATTGAAGAGTATTTTTTTAGCTCCATATGCAGAAGGGTACGCTAGTTAAGGTTCATCTTGATGAGCTCAATTCAATCTTGATGAAACATTGAAACATAAATATCAAGGTAGAAGATAAAGATACAACAATAATTTTGATTAAGGGTGAAAAAATGGGTCAGCCTGACCCGCCGTTGGCTCGCTAAGGTTGTACTGGTTGGAAATAGTAACTCACCCTATCATATGGCAGGCTGGCGAGTTGGCCCACCACTTTTCAATTATTTTATTTTTTTGTATTTTTTTTTTGTTTAGATCTATTTACTTGGTTATAATAATGGATATCACTACAATAAAAATACAACAAAGAGCAATAAAATTAAATTAAATTTTAATATTCTAATGAAAGAAGGTTTAATACCTAACTAAATAAAGTAAATATCAACAATACTTCAATGAATCAAATGATGTATAAAGAAATTAATGTAAATAAAGTTCTATAGAAAACATTGGCCAACATCAATTTTTTATTCCAAAAGCATGAGACCCCTATTTAAAAGTTCCAAAAATAAAAAGGGTGGGCTGGCACACTAGCCCGCCAGATTGGCTGGTTCAAAACGTGAACCCACCCTGCCTAAATGATGGTTGGTCCGACCCATTTTGCCTTTCCTAATTTTGATGGTCTCTCTCCTACCCTCCTACGAAAACTTAGAGAGTTCTTTAAGCATAGTAAAAGATTGTATAACGCTTGAAGAGGTTATGTCTAGCCTCTATACGAAGATTTTAAATCAATGTCTGGTTCAGCTCCAAACATAATTTTCTTTTATTTTTTCTTTCTTTTTAAGAGCTTGTAACTCTTTTTTTTTTTCTGGATCTTTCTAAAGTTTCTTCTTTTTCTTTCTTCTCCTTGTCTCTCTTTTATTTTTCTTCCTTTTTCTGGGTAGAGCTTGCACCTTTCTTTAAACACTTTTTCTCTTCTAACATATTCATTTTTTCCATGAAAATTTTTTCAGTCTTCTCGAAGCTTCTTATTTTTATCATATTTTTCAAAATGTTTTACACTTTCCCTTTCATTTGAGTTTCCATACCTTGATTCCTTGTGGACTTTTTCCTAAAGTAGAATGAACGAGGGTAGTAATCCACATTAGGGGTTATCAAAGACTCCTTCACTTGGAAAATAAAGTTCTTTATAAGGTTCTCCTAACCTATTATACCCTTCCCCGTGTTTACTTCTAGATCTATCTTCAATTTTAAAAAAATTGGCAAAGATATCTTTAAGTTCAAATTTTCTTTTTTTAATATATTTTTAAGTTCTTCTCTAAGGTTATTTCTATCTTCTAACCTAAGACAACCATGGAAACTACTTCTATGATTACTCTTTTTATTTTGTTTAATTTTGAAAAGTAAAAGTTTAAAAAATGTTGAAGGGTTAAAGGTTTTCCGAGTTCACTCCCAGGAAAGAAAGGTGAGTCACTAGGACCACTTAAAAACCAAATCTTTCCTAGCCAAAGTTTTCCTCAGTTAACATTCACCAATTTTCCTTGATGGAAAATCAATTTTAATTTTCTTAATAAAACAATGAGATTTAAAAGAAGTGAAAATTGTAAAGAAGAAAGTACTCACCTGTCGTAAGTGGGGCTCATTGAAACCTATGGAGGCACACTCGTTATCTAAGCAAATTGAAAAAAAAAATTAAAGTAGTTGAACCCTAAGTAAGGCTCATTGAAACCTATTGATACAAACTGACAAATCACTAAGGACACAACAAAAACTTCCCAAAAGGGTCAATCATCTCAGTATACAAAGCAGGGCCCCACCAAACCTCAAGAAAGCATCACCAGAAGAAGAAGCTATAAACCAGAGCACCTAAAGTTCTTCTTGCTAGTCTTCTTAAATGTTTAGAATATGTTGTACATAAGTTGGACTCACTTGAGGGGTCCAAATAGTAGAATAAACAAGAGTAGGTCCATATAAATAAGAGGTGAAGTTATAAAATTGGGCCATGAGAAGTCCATTAGGGAAGGAAGGAAACCCTGGGTTCTAGAATGTGTAGGAATGGGCGACTTTGACCTAAAGTCCAACCCTAGGTCGTCCCCTTGCATAGATCATCCTACCCCTCTCTCTTCTTGATCTCCAAGGCTCCTCATTCTATAAATAGGAGGTTTCCCCCTTTGTAATCACAAGTTGAAATTATAGTAAAGAAATTTTGCACAATTTTTGTGTGAGTATTGAGTGAGTGAGTCTCCTCCAATTTGGTCTTAAACTATGGGTTAGAATGCTCTCAAGTGGCGGCCTCCCCTCACTTATCTTGGTGGTTCCACCCTATCAAGTGGCGTTCTTCTTTCATCATCTCTTCCATTTATTCATTTCCTTTCCATTCTATCATAAATATGTTCTTAGTTTTGCTTCCTTGAATTACATTCGGTCATTCCTTTTCTCTTATGTTCCTTGTTTAATTTCCGCACCATACTTGTCATTATCTTCACCATATAATTGTGTTTTCCTTTTGCCTTTGTGAAATGAACATTCATGTCTACTTAACCACTTGGTTAAATTAATGTCCAGTGAGAGTTTTTCTTAGGTTTTCACTCTTATTTGTTTAACAATCTCAATTCTAATTCTAAAAGTGTCACCTAAATGAACAATCCTAAAATCAACTCACATCACATATGGACCTTTGAGACATCTACACAAATCATTAATCCACTATTTAATAGAACAAGTAACTTTTACAAAACAATTAGTACAAAAGAAAAGTTGCAATCTCCTGGTGTTTGCATTCCTTCTTCACTTTGTGTTTAGCTCTCTTTCAAATCCAACTTCACTTGGAAGCTTCTCTTTAGTGAACTCCTCTTGCTTATGCTTTGGCCATGGGACTCCAATCAAGAATTGACTTTTTTCCTCCCTTAAACTAAATTTTCTTCTACAAAAATGTAATCACTTCCAAGAGGTCAACAAAAGTTCAATTTTGGAAAGCTAAACTCAAAGGCAATTAGGTAGTGACAAAACTCAATTTTTTTTTATAAAATTGACAAGAATGAAATTAAAGTACAGAATAAAGGTTAGTACACCAAAAGAAAGCCTAAGAATGGTTCTAGAGTATATTACAAACCAAAATAAGACTAGCGTACTTCTGTAGTAATGCTTTAAAGATTTATATAATTTTTGTTTTATTGATTTTGACCTTGAAATTTTCACCATAATTTTTTAAGGCCTTTATGATCTAGTCATAAGAAAATTTGAAGAGAGACGCCACTGGATTTGTCCAAATAATTTTTTTTCGAGAGCAAACGCGTACCGTGTTCAAAAATTTTCTAGCCCTTGCATTCGGGGTTTTATCATATATGATTTTTTTCTATATTGAATTTGGATGCGTCGTTTTAACAAAATATTTACCATATATTGAAGTGCACAAACCTAAAATTTTACTCAAAATTATTAAATCAATTTCTCGGAATAATTTTTCCAGTCCAGTGTAATTTTCACTCAAACTTCTAGCGAGAAGGAAACCTAAAAGAGTTCACGAAAATTGAACAAACTAATCAAGAAAAAAGAGAATCATAACTCTAAGAAGATTATTAATCATCTATTAATAAGATATGGAACTCAAAGTCAGAACAAAAATCACACAACGCAATACCAAAATTTATTTGAAGCATTTTATCAAACAGATTGCAAACAACAGGTAAGAATTTCATCAAACAAGTTATGACAATTAAAGGGTACACATGACCTAGAACATGAATGGAATGTATTATAAAATGAAAATTAAACTGTTCTAAGAATAACCGATTAAAATTGAAATAAGACTAAAAAATATTTAAAGCAACACACGGTCATGAAGAATAACACCTATTTTTGTGAGTTTCAGATGGTCCAATAAGAATACATGCATTTGAACCGAATAAGGGATGAAACAACAATTGAACCGGTGAAAGAACTTCAGGAAATGTAAAGATCATGTATACAACACCAAAATGTATAGAAAAAAGAAATTTCAACTCAAGTATGAAGACTTAGCTAGTTGGAGGATGAACCTTGTGCTCTTGATACCAGTTGCTCACTTTCTTCCTAGCTCCAAGTTGAATTAAGGAGAGGAAGAGGACAACGGCTAAATGCATAAGTGTATGATGATTATTGGAGTTGAAGAAAGTGATTGAAGGTGGTATATGAATCTGAATTCAAAAGAGGAAGCAACCAGTATAAATTATGTGTCTATTTCTCTCTCTATTTTACTTGTTAGACGTTGTACTGCTTTGTTTTTTATGTACTAAATTTGATTTCATGATCCATTCAACCCCATTTTGAAGCCAACTTTCCCTTCAGTTGGTGTTGATGTAATCAACTGTTATTTGATGAATACAGTGACTTATTGAAGATTTAGATATGTGTAGTGTGTCTTTAATTTGATTTGTGTGTAAGTTTCTCTCTAGTTAATTATTTTTAATTACATGTAATAAATTTATTTCAAATGTTTTGAACTTAGTGATAAGATATTTTAATCAATTAAAAGATGTTTTTAATTCATTAAAAATGTTCTTGTTTGAAATGGCTCCAGAGGATATTTTAGCCTATTACATCGTCGATTGAATCGGTTATAAATTACTTAAAACCATGAGTAGTTCTGATTGTTTATTTTAATTTGTTTAAATGAGTTTTTAATATATTAAAAAAAATTGCTTTGAGAATGATTTTTATCATTCTCTTTTAATAGATTGAAATAACGATTTAATTCATTCACAAGTGAAATAAACATATTAAAACACAATTTTAATCCATTAAAATTTATAGGAGAATATATATATATATATATATATATATATAATTCTTATTATTTTTTACCAAATTTGAAAACTTGAGTTTTAAATATTTGAGAGAGTCTTACTAAGCCAAAAAAAAACATTTCTGCGAGCTTTTCTTCGAGTGGTTTGTAGATTATTCTCTTTGTGTGAAAGAGAAACTTTGTTGTTTGTTTAAAAATATTATTTTTTTGGTTTAGGTGATTTTTTTTTTCATTGCATTATTCAATTTTTGTGTGGTTTTGTTGTTTCTAGATAGGGTTTCTAGCCACAGTGCAACAACAGGGTGTTACTAAGGTTGAAAATCACTTTTATAGGGTTCAAGAGGATAATTTTTGTGTTGTTTGTATTGAAAGTGTGTTTGTAATAAAATTTTCATAGTTTAAGCCTAGATGGTGTGGTTAAGCAATTGGAAGTAGCTCTGTGAACCAATATAAAAGTTATGTTTCTCTTCTTCTCTCTTTCCTTTTACTGTTGCCAGTTTTTTTTATCTTGTTCATGGTGCTAACAATTTTTTCAAAAATAAAAGTAAAGTCAACAAAATTTTGAAATTGATTAATTCTTTAAAGATTCATTTTAAAGGTTTTCAAAATCAACGATACTTCAATTCATCCCTTTTTTGAACTCAACCTCTTTTTCTAATTGTCCTTGAAAATGCTTTCTGGGTCTTGGTAAGGGAGATCAAATTAACTTTTGGAATAATCTTTGGTGTTATGCAAGATGTATATATTTCATTGTAGGTGTTCCTTATTAAGAAAATATTCACCTTACATCTAAAGTTTCTCTTGGTTGGAATGGTACTAATTGCAACATTTCCTCTAATCTTAATAGATTACCTAACATTCATTATGAAGAAGTTGGTTCCCTCTTATTTGACTGATATCCTGAATTTGGTGTTGGAGGATAATATCATGGATTTCTTCTCATTTTATTCTCCTTGTGACTAGCGAAAGTTGGTTGTCTAACTCTATCCCTCCTTCTAAATCTTTAGTACTTTGGAAAGTCTTGCATAATAGGTTTCCTTCCGATAAGAACATACAAAAAAAGGCGGTTATGTTATGTTCCATGTGTACTTTGTGCAAAAATCATGAGGAAGATATTTGTCATTTATTTTTTGATTGTCCTTCATAATGTCTTTCATGATTTGACTAACTCATAAGTATCATTATTTAGTGAAATTACATGCAAAAAGTTAGGTGTTTATTGATTTTAATTGTTGATTAACCTATGACTCGACTCTAATTTGAAAAATTAAAATTTAATAATATATTTTGGAGTTATGAGATTATTAGAGTTATTCATTCCCAATATTGTGTTATGTTCAGGAATTTACAGAGAGATGAAGCAAAGGAATATATTATGAATAGTAATGACCATCATGAGTGGCTAATTTCTTTCCTTTGGGATTGAATGTAATCGTTTCAAACTCCTATGGATTGAGGTAATATTTATCTATAACATTCTACTCTTATTTGATATTGTTATTTTCATTTTATGCTTAAAGATTGAATTTTTATTCTTAATTTAAATCCTTGGAATTGACTAGGAAGTATTTTTGACGATCTGACTTAAATGAAAATACTTGATGTGTTTTAATCCTATGAATAGAATATTATATATCAAATATTTTATAACATATTTTCTTAATGATAAAAACTTTTGCTAAATAGTTGAGGAATCAATGTTTAGGAGATGATCTTAATAATTTCATATATGAGGAATCAATTTGAATGACTCTTTTTGTTGCATCAATATCAATTAAGTAATAATATTATATGTTTTTATTTATCAAAATTTAAATGAGTGAGAAAAATTAACTTTAATCCCAATTCTATCAATCAACTTTTCATAACCATTTATTTACTCTATTTTTATTTAAATTACAAGCAAATTTTATTTAATCAATGGTCATATACCTTGAATCAATTTACTGCACACATTTCAATATCTAGTGAATGTTACACATTAAAATTTTAATAGAACTATTCCTTGTTAGTTTGATATCCGTCTTTGAGATAAATTATTACTTCTGACTCGGTACACTTGTCAAAAAAGGTCAACACTCACATTTATCATTCAAGAATGATCTCTTTTCTTAAATCTCTAGGGAGCCCCTTGGTAAAGCACATTCGACTTGTAACTATCACCTTTTCCTTATGCATGATCTAGAGGAGGAGGAATCATGTAAGGTTTCAAAAGATCATTACCTTACACTCGACCATTCACACTGTTAAATGGTGCATTCGTATGTCAGGTAATGCTTCCAATAACAATATGCATAATCATAAAACTGCTAAAGGTTGGATCAAACTAAATACGAATTGTACTGCTAAAGGCTCTCCGGGTTTGGCTGCTTGTGTTGGGATCTTTGAGGGAGTAGAGGAGATTATATTGGCAGTTTCTCTCCATATCTGGGATACAAAAGTGCTTGATTGCTTAAATCATGGGTGTCATTCTTACCGTTGTGTTTTCTAATTGTGTTGGTTATAGAATACTCTTGTTGGAAAGTGATTCTTTGTTGCTTTACCAAGCTTTTCTGGTTGCTAGTGTAGTTTCTTGAACTCTTAGAGGGAGATGGAGGAAATGTTTGAAGATCTGTGAAGACATGAAGTTTAGGGTTTCTCGTACTTCAGGAAATCATTGTGCTGACAAATTAGTTGGCCTTGGCGTAAAAAAATTAGATAAATTTTATACGGTATCATGTTTGTATTAGTTTTGATTTTTGCATAACAGGTTCCAACTCCCGTTATTTAGGATTTAATTAGGAGTGTGTTCTTCTTTTTATATGGATTTGGTGTGACCTCCATGTTTTGTAACTTTTTTCTTTTCATTTATTTAATAAAATTTTCATGTGATACATATGATTGGTGAATTTTGAAGTGTCAAGCTAAGCTAGCTAAGATACCAAAGTTCATAGTGATTTCTAGTATGAGTTTTTTTTTTTTAAAAAAAAACAATTTATGTTGTGATTTATTTTATGGAGAAAAAAACTTAGACTTATTGTGTTTAGTAAAAAAGAGATAATAATTAATTAATAAAAATAGTGGAATGTTACATTGGTTATATAACTTTTTTAGAGGCTTTTTCTTCCTACTTTTCTTCCTACATAAAGTTATAGGTAATCTAAAAAAATATCCCTCCCTATGGTTTTGTTGGAAACACTTCAAATTAACTAACCTCAAAGTTTATGTATTCTTCGAATTAAGTAACCTCGTCAAAGTTTATGTATTTTAAAATTCAAAAATTAAATTTAGAATTTGTGTTATGAAATGTATATTCTAAAATTATTTATTTTCAATATTTTTTAACATTTTTATATTGTGCAATCACTTTTAAACGGTGAAATAGCCACAATTTTTGGATTGTTTAATTAAAAATGTATTTTTTTCTTATATTACGAATTTTACCATTTTTTTATTATAAAATGTATTTATGAGATATTTTGAAAACTATAATTATTATAAAATCAAAAAAGGTAAATTGATAATTTTAAAATATATGTGGGGTTCGGGAAGCAAACCCTATTTTGAAAATAATATTCTAAATAAAATGTATTGGTCGGTACCGGACAAGTTATGTATATTAAAGACGCTCAATAAATGACAACAATGACAATTATGGAAACTCCCTACGAATTATGATTATGTCCTATAAAATCCAGGTGACATTAATATCCAATATACTAATATACCTCACTATAGATTAGGGATCATGTTATAAATCAGTTAGCAACAAATATTTGATTGATTTGGCCCATCACAACAAGGGTCCATGACTAAGCACTATAAATAAACTCTTTACAAAGGTGTAAGGTACGCTTTAATCAGCTTTCACTATACACTCTTTGTACACAGTACATTTTTCAGGTCAACCCTGATCGAGCATCAATAATTAAAGGAGGAGACTTAAAGAGAGGAGCGAGGAGGCAAACGTCGCATCAACAATTGTACAAATTGTTCCAAGTAATATATAGGTCTACTTTATCTATACAAGTACATAAAATTTAAGAAATAAAATAAAAAGAATGGCCCGTGCATGCACATAGTCTCATAAATGGTGAAAATTTAACATTCATCATAATTTTTAAAAGATAGTTTAGTTTATTTATATGAACATGACTCAATATTTCACATTTGACTTTTATAATTGAAATAAGTAAAAATATATCCCTTAAAAATAAAGATGCATAATATAAAAAGTTACAACTTAATTTATTCAATTTCACAAACAATTATTTCGATAAATTTAAATATTTAAATTATTTATTCAAAATAGTAATTAAGTAAAATTTGTAAATAATAATACACATTTTGCTTTCAATTACTACAAAATATTTAAATTTTACATATAGATTATTACATACGGATACAGATTCGTAGGTAAATATAGCATTACATACGAATATTATTTGAGTTTTTACCTGTTTGTAAATTTAATATTACATATAAAAAATTTGTATGTAATATTGTCTACAGAAAAAAATCATATTTAATGTGACATAGAAAATGTTCTATATACAAATTTTTATATCTTTATTATTATTACTAATATTATTAATATTTGGGCTCAGCGAAATCTGAGTTTTCTAAACCTTAAAGTGGTCATTTTACTACTCCTTTGTTTTGTTGTGAGTCAAAGATGAATTTTGGGGAAAAAGACATCCTTTCCATGATATTTTACATACAATCTATTAATTTTTTATGTCTAATTTGATATGAAGTTTAAGAACATTTAGCAATTATTACCTTCGTGATTGAACAACCAGACATTTTTTCAATACAAGTCTACTTCCACTTATCAGGAATTTAAGCATTCATGGCATATGGTTTATAGGGATGAAAATTAGTGAGGTTGGCTCTCAAGGCCACATTTAGTGGGACCGTTGGAACAAATTTAAAGGACATTTGTTGATCACAAACTTGTATCACGCACTAGTCAACCCCATCTTCATCATGCTCTGTCATTAGGGTTAGACGAGATATAACGACCTATTCGGTATGCTAAATACAAGCTTGCAAATTCTACTCTGATCGCTGTGTGGTCCGATCTTGGTTCAATAAGGCAAGTTGCTCGTGGAAGACTTTCAACTCGACACGATGCTAATTTTGCAAGAGCTCCATATCCTTATCAAATTTTTCCTGCATGTTAGTTATTATGTTTTGGAGATTTTGCTTTTTTATGGAATGAGAGTTTCCTGTGGGCTTTGAGGGCATCGATGGTTGATGGATCCATCTCATAATATGATGATGTTGATGTGATAATCCTACTTTTGATTATATGGTTATATGGCAGAGCATATAAGCACGATAGGGGGTAGCCTTTGCCCCCCAAGCCTCCGTCGTAAGATCTACGGTTTCTAAAGCCTACCCTTTTTTAATGTGCAAGGTAATGGTAGTGTAGTACGTGAGTAGGAGGAAAAGAAACTCACCCACGCTACCTTGCAACCAGTAGAGAATGGACTCTAGTAGCTTTTCATGGAGATTAGACATATTAAAATTACGTTTAGTTTGAGTATATTATTTTGTCTTCCCTCTCTCGAAAATTATTGATCAAGATCCACCTATGAGAATTAAAATAAGAAAATTTAATAAGTACTTTTTAGAGAACCAATATGTATTTATTAACTTTGTACCTAGACTAAAATATCTAAAGATAAGTTTATTACTAAGTACTCGTCACTTAGTTAGTTATGTTAGAAATGTAGGCCTTAAACAAAATGGGGGATAAATTGTTTTTGAAAGATTTTCGCAAATGTTGAAGGTAGATTGAAAGCCAATGAGAAATCAAAGAAATAGAAATAAGTTCAGCCAATTTCAAAACTGTTTTTAATGTGATTCCATAAAATCAACCAGTTGTTTTTGCGAAACAATCGATTGTTTTTATCAGTAGTGTTAAAAACAAAGCAAAAACATATTTAAGAAAGAGTAGGGATAGAGAGATCAATACAGAGAGTTTATATAGGTTCACTCTTTACCAAGAGTTACACCCAATCCTTAGAAATCTCTGAGAATTCACTAAGCAATCAAACACCTTGATTACACAACACACACCAAAGAGGTGATCTTGAACCCTTCAAGAACACACCACATTTGACAAAACACAACAGATTTTAGAACAACCTCTGAATCTGCACAACATCAGTCTTTACAGAACTACAGTAGTCAAGATAGAAAGGAATGAGTACACTTGGGTACAATCTCAGATTGAAGTAAAAAGAATACAATGCAATCCTATTTCATTCTTAGGAAAATATCCAAAGCTTGAAGCAATATTGGAAAACTGTTTTGAAAGTGTTATCTTGAATCAATAACAACCATGAGCGTATAACCACTTATTTATCTTCAAAACAGTTGTTAAAAACATTTTATGCAAGAGCCAAAAACAGTTTTAAATCAATTAAATTAGATCAAATGAACTTAACAGAATTATGTTATTTTCAAAAAATCAACCGATTGAAACCATGAAACAATCGGTTGAATTGGCTTGACATCAAAGTCAACTAATTTCAAGCTTTTTTCAAATCATTTTCAAAATACTCTAAGTGTAAAACAACCAATTGAATCGAAATTTCAACAGGTTGATTTTTCACTTTCTTTAGAAAACATTTCTTTTCCAAAAGAATTTGAATCAAACAACCTTGGTTCATAACTCTGAGTGAATTAACAAATTCAAACTACACAAGACACACATACAACCAGCAACAGAGTTTTCAAGCAATACACTTACATTTGGAAACATCAAAACCTATGTTCAACCAGTTATAATCAAATTAATTACGATATATATATATATATATATATATATATATATATATATATATATATATATATATATATATATATATTTTTTAAATTTTATATATATATATTTTTATATATATTATTTTATATATATATTTATATAGAGAGA
>Ga0123342_1005759_pt1 | contig 17714 bp, 12 predicted proteins | sample Turbeawhitnodule_FD_89960 | JGI IMG/M metagenome (GOLD analysis project Ga0123342, IMG submission 89960) | Root nodule microbial communities of legume samples collected from Mexico - Turtle bean Mexico white nodule | ecosystem: Host-associated > Plants > Roots > Nodule | place: Mexico: Nepantla...
AAGACTCTATCAATTCTGCTTTTGGCCGTTCCATCGGGTTTGAACCACGTAAAAGTCTTACCAACCAAAGGTAACTCTATGAGGGAAAAAGATTCAATGAAACTATTGAAGCCCCTGATCTCACTTGATTGTTCGACCCTGCTCCTGACTCCTTTCCTTTCACTTCTACTTCTAACAGCATTAAAGTCACCACATAAGCACCATACAGATCCTTGGGAGACCTCTTTCACCTTAGAGAGCTCCTCCCACAGAGCCTTCTTACCGCTCAGATTACAGGGAGAGTAAACATTAACCACCGCACACCTAGAAGAAGATTTAATATGCTGACCAAAAACTGCAATAAAGCCTTTGCCCATCAGGTGATGTTCATAGGAAAAAGAGTCTTTGTGCCACAGAGACAGCAAACTTCCACTCCCTTTATCCCCTTGATTATGAATCCAACCAACTGAATTGACACCCCACAGAGAAAAACATCTGGCATCTGATAAATCTTTAGCTTTTGTTTCTTGCAAGCACACAAAATCAGCATCCTCACTTCCTATAATCTGCCTCATATACCTAGCCTTGGTTCCTCCCCCCAACCCTCTTATGTTTAGATTAACTATAATCATGGTAGACCATCCTTATTCCCTTCCTCAACTTTCTTCAGGAACTCCACGTCTCTAGCTTCCATACGCACATATTCTTTTTCGATCTCCTGATCATCCCCCTGCAGAAAATCCCTACTCTTCTACTGATCGCCCACAACTTAGACGGATCCGCTGGTGAAACCATATCTCGCAACCTTGAGTTACAATTATCTATATCCCCATCCGAAAGAGAGACAGCGGGCATACCTCGAATGGTTTGGTGCAGATTCCCAACACGAGCTGCCTTTGATCTTAATCTAACAGAGCGACGTGGGTGAGAGTTCGGGGCTGCCAATTCCATCAATCCTTTGGTCTTCCTTTGGCGTTGAGCGTTTCCTACTGGCCTCCCCCCCTCTTCAATTCCTAACCGTATAGGGAACCCACTATCTGTGCAGACATCCCCAAGGTCTTTCGCTTCGGCAGTTTCTTCATGCTGGTGATAACCTTTGAGCATCTCTTCCTGGTCCACGGTCTTCGTCTCCGCTCCACTCTCTAGGGCTATGGTGCGACTGACACTGATTTCCTTGTTCGAATGCGCTGAGGACCTCTCCTCCTGAGACTGATGCATCCCCTTTCCTCCTAACGAGCCTCCTATTGCACCTCGAGCAAACCTGTGAGCGTGGTCTGACCCGATTTCCGTCTGAGATGGCCCTGACCCGGATCCGCTCGCACCCACACCCGTCTGAACCTCCTCTAAATGGGCCTCCAAATTCCTAACTTGGCCCAAACCCCCTTTGATTGTATTTTGGGTATTCAGGTATTCAATATCCACAACTATTCTTGCCAGCTCATCATGTTCACAGATTCTATTAAGGGGATAACCACAAATTTGGCCATAATAGTTGTCAAAAGCAGGTTCCAAAAGAGGGTTCTGACTCTGTATTACTTCATTCGTGAATGAGAAATCGCCTCCCTTCTGACACTCTCTACTGCGTGCAGAGTGTACCTCAGAATAAGCCTTTGACTTTTGGTCATCTCTTCCATCCTCCTCCCCTCCTCCGACCGCCTCTCCTGTTGATTGTCGTTCTTCCCCAGATTTACGATTGCATTCCTCCTCCCCACTCTTCACGGAAAGCGCAGATTCCTCAACATAGGATTCTATGGAGGTAATGCTGTCTGAAGACTCAAAGCTACAATGGTACCCCTTGCATATTCCTATCGATGCCATGGGACACTCCTCTTCAATAGAAATGCTAAGGACTTGATTATTGATCCTCATCTTCTTTGCCACCCTGACAAAACAATTGTTCTCAACGCGAACTTTCAGTCGAGCGAACTCCAAGTTTTCCCACAACAGCGTGGTATCATCAATAGCAATCAGAGAATTCGATTCACCAATCACCTTCGCAAAGCATTCACGGTTCCAGAGTGAGATCGGTAACCCGAAGCATCTCACCCAGACAACCCTGTGGTTGACGACCTGAGCTGCTGACCAAGGCACAATACTGAGAAAGACACTATCAAACCACTCTTTGTTAAGCTGCACCAACTCCTCCATGTTCTCGCCCTCTCTAGGTGTTAACAAAGCTAGATTGTCCCCCAGCGATCTCACTCTTACCATATTCATACCCCCTCAAACAAAATCTTCGCCCAGCTGTTCAAAATCCGTATCTTCATTGTATTGTCCGACCAGAATTTTCTCCATCCACAGCGAAACCTGTTTCTGAGTTTTAAAGACTGGTCCCTTCCACTCTAAAGGTGTTTGACCTCTAGCAACATCAGCGAACAATTTGAACCCCCTCCTTTCCTCCCAGACTTCCTTCCTTTTTGTAGTCTTGTTCTCGTCAACATCTTCCATCTTGTTCTTGCCCTTCGTTGGCCTCACCATGGTCGTTTTCCTAACGTCCTTTGACTCTTCCCTAGGGAGCTCCGCTTGATGGCGACGATACTTCGGGATATTCACATAAAGTTTTCTATTTCCTATGTATATTTGGTCGAGCTCCTTCTCCAGTTTCGCCACGTTCTTCACGTCGAATAGACTCACGAAACCAAATCTTCTTCCCCACTTATTCAACCTGCGGGAGATGAAGACATCTTTCACCCTTGCCCATCTTTGGAAGATTTTGAGCATTTCCTTCTCTCCGTAATCATCAGGAAAGTTAGAGAAGAAGAACGTGGTGGAGTTGTTACTTGTTCTGTGCTGGGGGCCATAACCATCCTTCCTCACTAATAAGCGAGATCTGCTGCCCTCTCCGGTCTCTTTACGACGGTCTCCAGACTGTTTACGACGATCCATGTATAAAGAACGTGTGTTTTGATACGATGTATCAGATTTACGAAAAACATTTTAATCGTACTAGACTCATACGCACTAAGCACACCCCTAGGTCCATTACTGCCCCTGACCGTCTGGACCTTGCACACAGGGGGTTACGTTAAGTATATAGAAAAGAGTTAACACATATCTTGAGCCTAACCATATGACCTATCAACTTGGTTCAAAAGTCAAATTAACCTAACTGAGGCAGATATTGAGTTCCGACTAGTGAGCACTAGTGAGCACAAAACTGTGAGCGTTGTGGCCATTACAAATCTAAAATGACAATTTGGTTTGACAGAGAAAACCGGAAAGAGAAAAAGCACAGAAAGTGAGCGTGAGATAGAAAACGAAAAGGCACTGTTTGAGAGAAATTAATTGTGATTGAATGGACCGGGCATCATGTCCATCATAGAGTCCTCCACGTGTCTGCCTATGTGAAAACATAAAACAATCTAACAGAGATACACATTAGGGTTTGGGAGAAAGCAAAAAGAAAAGATGTGAGAGATGAGAGAACGAGAGAGGTATAGAGCGAGAGTTTGGGAGTGCATCACGTGTCAAATGAATGAAGAGTGTTAAATGAGCAAGAGAGCGTGAGATGAGAGAGGGAGAGTTTGGGAGATGAAGCGTCATATGTCAGTTGTAGAGTGCACTCTGTTGGTAGATAGATTTTCTTTTTTTGGTAACTTTTGAATTTTTTTGTATTTATTTTGAGAAGTTTTGTGGAAGTGACATATTACAAAAGTTATCTTGGAAATATTTTCTATGTGTATTATATATAAATTTTCTATACCACTTTTCTTAATCAGTTTTCTATTTTCTTTTACATCTTATCATGTTTTCATATGGTTTGTCTTGAGATGCGAATTTGATCTTCATGGGTCATCTTATTGTGTCTTTCCATAAGTTCATATTTTCCAACACCTCATGAGTTTATCGTCATTTCAATGATTACATCATAATTTCTGTAAGTTTATAATCATTAATAATTACATGAATTGTCTCTCCGTCATGTGCTTGGGAGTGGTGTTGGTATTTAACATTGTTTCGTTATTTCCTATTAAGGATCTATTTTTCTTTTTAAAAAAAAAAAAAAATTGTTGATGTGTTATTTGAGGGGAAAATTATGTTTGATGCCATAAATATAAAAAAAAGGTTTGAAATCGCTCATTTTCAAATAATATTAATAAGTCTTTCCCATTTTAAATAATATATTTACACACTTTATAAAAGATCTTGAAAAAATCGTCCTTATGATTTAAAATTTTCAACCATGTTAATCTAATATAATTATCTATTATGACTAGACCATGACATTTTCCACTAAAGACACTCTTTTAGAGCAAATTGATCTAAGTGTAACACTTAAATAGGTTTCCACGTGGAAACTTACTTTTTGTTTTAAGACATTTTCATTAATTTGTCTTTTTGTACATGATTCATAGAAAATATTATCTTCAATGGCATTAATGTTTTTTTCTTACATAGATAATTTTACAATTTTGACATTGATATGAGCCATATAAGCATATGAAACATAGAAATCGAAATCAAATAGAAATAAATCTCCTCATTGTTTCAAATCGTAAATCATGAATTGTTCAGATTGAGTCAATAATTTTAATTACAACTTTACAGGAGGACTAAGAATAAAAATATAATAATTTAAGAACATGAAAATGTATAAAAAATAGGAACACAATATCATCATGGTTCATATTTTAACTTGGTATTTTTCAGTCTATTTCTTGGACTACGTATATATACACAAGAGTTGATCTCAGGAATGCAGGAATACACTTGAACAGGGGAAAAGAAATGGTGTAATACCGTCTTGTTTCCGAGTAAATAAACTACGGTGTCAATCACTTGTACAGAAATGAAATATGCCGGTTTCCTAAAACGTGGTAAAAGTACACGTTCTGCAAAAACAGAGTGAAACCAACAGGTAAACATCAAGAGCAGTAATGACAAATGTAGCCATTAACAAAACTAAGAATACAAGCATCTGCACATTTTGCAGCTCATACATGAATCCGATAATCAGACTTCCACAGCGGGCCGAGCTAAAATAATGTTTGGTCTTCTATAGCTGGCGAGAGTGTGCTGCTGATAATTAATGGGACTTAACAGTAAAATTATCATTCACAGTTCTTTCTTTAGAAAAGGATATGTAGCCTAAAGAACTGAATAATCAAACACAACAAACTACAAACTTGCTTTGATGCTAGACATATTAGTCCTAGACTATAATTCGTCGATGACAAACTTCTATCTTCCATAAGGATGATATCGAGCAGTTCCTGCACCACCATATCCCCCTCTAGTCCCATAAAAGGAGCCTCCACTAGCCCCCCCATATCCACCCGCTAGGCTGGCATCATAGCTGCTTCCATAAGCATTACCAGAGGAACCACCACCACCACTATATGCCCCGTAACCCTCATTAGCTCCACCATACCCACCAAGATCATAGCCTCTGCCAAAGCCTCCACCATATCGACCAGCATACCCAAGAGAAGGATCACCTCTATAAGGCCCCATGGCACCAGCATATCTTCCATAACCGCCAAATTCACTTCCAAAGCCACCATAAGCACTTCCCCTACCACCATAGGCACCACCTGACCTATAGCCGCCACCCATACCAAAATTACCACCAAATCCATCATAAGCATCTCCATATCCACCACCATATGAAGACCGGGCATCATTATAGCGCTTGGATGATGGAGCTGGTGGATTAGGCTTTTTTGGTTCCGCCTTCTTGATTTCCACCTACAAAAGTGAAGATAACCATGTTCCTTAGAGATAAAAAAACGACTAAATGGGGATGAAAGTCATGCAATTCAAGTATCTTGATCTTTCACAGGATAGTAAATTGGAAATATATTTGGTCTAATGTTAACGATGACTTTGAGTCATAAAACCATGGTAGATCAAGCAGTAAGACATAAAAAATGCCTCCTTGATGTTGTCACTAGTAAAATCAAACTACAGGTGTCAATAACCTCCTAGATGTTGCAATGTTGTAAGATCAAGCTACAGGACTTCATTTAACTCTTACAAAAGGAGTCGTGTGGAAAAATAGCACAATGCTCCCTATACCATTTTTTCTAAAGTAGTTTTTTACATCTAAAAATTACAGTAGCTTTAAGAACATAAGGCACTGCCCACTTGTTCAATCCTAAAATCAATGCAAACATAAATGTTGTGTCCTAAGAATGGAAACTCGATCCAGTGGATGTGCATTCAACCAAGAAATAATGGGTACTTAAATGTGATCCAGCTGGGCCCAGGTTTGGTATAATTCAGAGGACCCACTTCATTTTAACTGAGATATAACCGCCCAAACTTTATATAAAAGCACCAGTTCTAGGACATTGCTAATTTCTTATATTAATTTATAATGTTTCCTTAATCCATGTTAACCTTAAAACACTAGGAAGTTCTAACTCAATATTAAATAGGAAAAGGACAAATAGATTCTCATCAATAGATATGTTCATCTAATCCCAACGCTGAAGGCACGCAACAATTACCAACAAAACATTGCAGTCAATTGTGTTCAATGCCTTGATTTATTACAGTTAAGCACAGGCTAAGTAAATTATGATCCATTAGCTACGTCAAGCACATATTTTGAAGATGGGAAATTCAAGATGCCCATAATAAACCACTCCAACTGTTAACTTGTCCTTTTAGCCTGATCTTGACCCCTAACTTTTGGAAATCAGTTATAAAACCAAATACAATTTGTAATTTCATTTCAGATGAATAAACAACTAACCTGAGCTCCAGAAAACTCAATTTTGTTCCCCACAGCTAAGAGATCATCAACAGCTTCTTCAGAGTCATAGGTAATGAACCCAAAGCCACGTGAACGATTAGTAGAGTGATCCCGCATTATCTGGTGATCTTTGACTTCTCCATAGCGTGTAAAGAAGTCTCTAAATTCATCTGCGCAAGTTCATCTCTAATTAAAACAGTAAAATCCACAACAACTTTCTGCATCTCTTTAATGGTTAACTAGTTACTTCCCAAATCAATAATTGCTTTGAAGAAAATTCAAGCCTGGTTAATTATAACATAACATGTTCACACATGAGATATAAAAAAAATCCATTCAAATTTCGATTGGTCTTCGGAGACATTTCAACACAAAAATTTCCACCCTAGAATATATGAACAATGTGCACGCAAGTGATGAACTTTCTCACCGAAGAAAGCTTGAACATAAGAGGTTTGTATACTTTTAATTTTTTCTCCATCGAGAAGGCTACAAAAACTCATAAAGGACTTCCTTCAGTGTACATACTGAGAACAGAACCTCCAAGAGCTCTTAACTCTTAAATCAATAATATGAAACTTAGATCTATTCTAATATTTTCAATAGCAAACGTGTCTTCTGGGTGTCAGTTGGTGTATAAAAATTATATAATACCACCACAACCACTTCTCAACATATAACATATTGTATGTACACATATATATACGTGTGCCCATCGGTCATGCTAAATCCTCAAACTTTCAGTTTTTTGACACTACGGCATCTACAGCATCAACAAGAGGAAATTAGCTTAATTGAAAAACTACCTTCACTCACAGTAGAAGGAATTCCACCAACAAAAATCTTCTTGGTTCGGAAGTCCTTCGAGTTCGAGCCAACGGCACCCCTCGGTATCGTCCGCTTAATCTCCACCTATAAACCATTCACTGCATCAGCTTTCATTTCCTTGAATCAATACTACTCAAAACGTTCAAACATCAAATGCAGGTGTTCATTAATAATTACCTGTTTGCCGTTGATAATGTGAGTATCCTCAATAACTATGTCCACCACAGAGGGATCAGCGTAAGTTATGAAGCCGAAGCCGCGAGGCTGGCCGGTCTTCCGGTCCTTCATGATAACGGAATCCGTTATCTCACCGTATTTACCAAAGTGCTTGATGAATTGTGCTGCACAAAATTATGAACAAAACAAGTTAATGACTTATTTACAGAAATGCTCATTGAGCATTTGCTTAACCGTAAAACAAAGGAAACCAACGCAGTGCAGAAAGAAATCACTAACCAATAGTGGTTTCTCTCGCTAAACCGCCTATAAAAATCTTTCTGCAATTAAAGGGTCCAGTTTAATTAGACAGAACACAATTTAAGAAAATTTGAAAAAGCAATTAAGAAGAAGATGAAGGGAAGTTGAAGGTTTAGTGGAGTTAGTTACCGACCCGGGACTGGCACCGTCGCCGGTGAGGGGTTGGGGCTTGTCTTCTTCGTCATCGCGGTGGGAGAAGGGTATAAGGTCGTTGGCATCGCCGTCGACGGCGTGGTGATTACTGGGTGGTGACTCCATCACTTTACCAACTTGAACCACAGAAAGATAGGGGAAGAGAGATGCGGACAGGGAATGAATGTATGTAACCCTAGATTTTGATTTTATTTGTTGGGTTTGGGACTTTATATATACATTATGAATACATGAATTTAAATATATATATATATATATTACATTATTTTGATGATACAGTAGTTCATGAAATCGAGATTTTAGTCTAGAAAACAATAATTAAATTTGGTTTAAATGCTATATTAATTTGATAACTTAAAAATATTGAAAAATATAATATATTTTGTAATTAATATGTTAATGGGACAAGTGAAATTGGAGGAAAATATGAAATAATTAATATGAAAATTTGAAATTATCTTTACAGGATTCTCCATTTTAACTCTATTTTTTGGACTAGATAAATTTTTTTCTGATTCTACCCACCCTTATTTAATATATCTCATTTTATTAATACAATGAAGTATTTTGTCATATTTCATATGAATTACTTAAAAAATAAATTTATTTTTTAATTTTTTAAATTAATATTAATATACAGTTTTTATATGACTTTCTCACTCTTCACTTATTTTAAGGCAACCGAAGAAAGAGAGAACATACTCTCATACATTTCCACACCAAATCTCACATAAAATAAAATAACTTCTATTTTTAATCACTTTTTGCACTTCCTTTTTTCTTTTTCAATTTCAACTCGTCCAAAATTATTTTTGTATGTATGTTAAATTTTTATCATCGTTAAAGTTGAGTAAAAGAGAAAAATATGAATACACAGGCGCAATTACGCCGGGGTTTCCACTAGTTTATAATAAAATGAATAAATAAAAATTTTAATATGCACAAAATATTATAAATGTTAATTATAATTAAATAATAATCTTATATTATATTATATAAATTTATTGTTCTTGCCGGTTGAACTGCTCGCCAGTTGACTCTGATGACAAGCTCTAGCTCCATCTGTTTCTTCACGAACCCTTCTTATCTCTTATTGCTCTAGAACGTAGCTCCGTTTAAACAGAGGGGGTCCTACATGTTGATTGCACTCTGACGATCAAGTCAGTACAAGACTTACAAGAATTTAAGAAGTAGTAAGTTTCAGTCTTAGAAACAACGTACCTAACTTGGGGTCTCAAACCCCTTTTAATAGTTTACCCCTTTTAATAGTTTTCCCTCACGAGAATATAATATCAACCGAAAGCATACTCAACAGGAAAATATTTTGTTCAAGGGCACACTCTCTTGGTGCTGTAACCGAACGAAATCTTTCCTCTATGGAGTGCATAAAGTCATAACAGAATAACCACCATGGTACCAACTCATGTACGAGCATCAGGCACCCAACTCATGATGCAACGTTATCTTTTGCCATACATGCAACCTAACCACTATGTGCCTAAAACACACATACTTAGGTTTACTTGACCTAGACACCACATGTACTAAACGTACCCCTAGGTTCAAAAATATCTTTTACTAGTAGCCTTAAATTAACGTATAAAAGGTTATTTCAATTATGCCAAGATGGGTTTACTAACCAAACTGAGCTCAACCACATGGCTCATTTTATTGGTCCAACAGCCGAGCTAACCTGCCTATGCCATGCACCGAGATCCAACCACCGAGCACTAAGCCTTGAGCGCTCTATCCAGTACATTTATAATAATTGTAATTTTATGAAAAGAATATATGACATAAATTTATAAATATCATTGCAAATTTTTTTTTATATATATATATAATTAGAATTGGCAATCTTATAATCTTATAACCGTTATCTTTAAAAAGAGAAATTATTTAATTACTTTAAAATAAAAAAAAATAGTTATTTATTTATTTTATTAAATAAATAAATAAATTATTTTTGCATTAAAACATAAATAATATTGTACTGGACCAGAGCGTTGGGCTTAGTGCTCGATGATCGGACATCAACTCCTGTATCGGGCAGGTCAGCTCGGTGGTCTGGACGAGTTAATGTGTGTGTTGAGGTTCATTCATATACTCACGTGTACAAGGCCTGATAAGCAAAAAAATACAGGTGGTGTGTTTAGCACATTCGGGTTTAGCACAAGTAAATATTCCCCAAAGAAGCCTAAGCCCAAGAGCGCTAGGGTTTTGGGGGATGAGTTGCATGCATGATACGTGAAGGTTAGTACGCCTACAGTAAACAGATGGGTCGTATGATGTTGGTACATGAGTTGGTACCCTGACGGCCATGTTGTTAAGATTATGCACTCTAAGGAGGAAGATTATGTGCGGTTGTTGTACGAAGATTGTGCACATTGTAACAGATTCTCCTCCCATCAAACCTACTTTCACTCAAGATAAGGTTCTCGTGAGAGAAGGGTTGTTACAAGGAGTAACCTAAAAGTAGTCTATAAAAGGGACTTGAGATCCTGGTAAAGGAACATCGTTTCTAAGACTGAAACTACTTGCTTACTTACTCATGATTTCTTAAGCCCAGTACTGACTTGATCGTGAGAGTGCAATCAACAGGTAGGGCCCCCTCTGTTTCAAATGGAGTCACGTTCCAACAATCCAGGGAAAGAGCAAAATCCAGCAGAGACAGACAGAGTCACAACCTGTTCCCAGAGTCAACCGGTGACCAGGTCAACCGACAAGAACAAATATATACGATACACTTTTTTACAAAAAAGAATAGTATTATTATAATAACTTTTGGAATAAAATTATATTATTAAATTATAAAAATATTTGTATTAAAAGTAATTATAAAAATAAATAGTTTTTAAATTTTTTTATATGTAATTTTTTTATTGTATAGGTGGTTTGTAAATTGGGAAGAATCATTTAAATTTTAAAAAATAATTATTTAAAGAGTAATCTTATAAGAAATCTTATAAGGCCCAAACGGTCAGCAAGGGATAGTAATGGACTTAGGGGTGTGCTTAGTGCGTATGGGTCTAGTACGAGTAAAATGTTTCTCCAAACCTAAGCCCATGTGTGCTAGGGCACAATGAGTAGGTTGCATGTATGATACGTAGTGCCTTGTCGAGGGTGCCTACGTGAAACATATTGGACCCCTGATGTTGGTACATGAGTTGGTAGCCTGACGATTATTTTGTTAAGATTTGATGCACTCCACTGAGGGAAGGATTATGTTCAGTTGCGACGCTAAGAGAGTGTGCCCTAAAACAGAATATCTTCCTAATGCATAGGCTTTCAGTTGAGATAGAACTCTCATGATAGAAAGTTGTTACAAGAGGTAGGCTATAAAAGGGACTTGAGATCTCAGGTAAAGGTATGTTGTTTCTAAGACTAAAACTAGTTTCTTCTTGATTCTTATAAGCCCTGTACTGACTTGATCGTCGGAGTGCAATCAACAGGTAGGACCCCCCTCTGTCTCAACAAAGCCGTGTTCTAGCATTCCAAAGAGAAGAACAGATTCCACCAGAGATAGACGGAGTCAGAGCTTGGGATTAGAGTCAACTGACGATCAGGTCAACCAACGAGAACAAGAATAATAATTTATTTATTTAAGTGAAATATGTACGAAGATTACAAATGATTTTTAATTATATTAAAAGTATTATTCTTAACTGGTTTAATCAATAAGTACTAGAAAATGGTTATCAGGTTATATTTAGCATCCAATAAACTATTAATTAAAACTGTCCAACTCAATAACAAAAGAAGTGTAATACGGAGTTGTAAAAGTTTCTATCATTACTCATACTTAAGTGTATTTTATTTTATTGTTTCCTATTTATAAGGTTTGAAAATACAAATGAATGGGCCTAAAAGCAATTACATCGAAGTTGGTCCAAGAAAATTTACATTATAAATAACTCACATACTATATTGTTTTTTAGCTCATAAACCGTTTAACCCCTTCTGTTTAACATATTTATGAGATTCATTCCTTTGAGCTTAGAACTTCCAATCTTTAGGATCTAATTATCTTCATTGAAACTTCATAAATAAGAAACAAAATATCAACTCAAAAAGATATCCACAAAAGTCATAATCAACTAATCATATGGTTTATACAAACTTATACCCGAAAAAATATAGTTTTCATAGAAATTTATTACTAACACTTATTTACTACTAAGAAAACAAATTTATGCTAAAAAGAACAAATACGAAAGATAAAAATGCTTAGAGAATACATAAAATTATAAAACACATGAATAATTCAGATGTGGCCTTTCATTTTTCTCATAGAGAAACAACGGTCACAACTAGAAGATGTGGCATTACAATTGGGTCTTCTAACCGAGCTTATGACTAGGGTCAATAGCGATGAGTTAATGTTCATGTGCGAACAGTTGTTGAGATTCACACCACTTATAACAATGGTGAAAGGAGATTCTACCAAATTGTATCGACTTAACAACACATTTCAACAATAGCCTTGATGCATTCGACGATGTCATAACTCAACAATCACAAGTGCACATTTTTACATTGATTGAAAGTTTATTGATGTCTGCTACATCAAGTAGTAAAGTACATTTATTGTTGTACCCTTTATTATTGGCTAACTTTAATTATTTGATAAGTTGTATTAGAATGTTTATATCATGTGTTAGATCACGAAATCGACTTCAACCAATACAACATCAAATGTTGCTTGTTACTTTTATGGTGTTGGCTTGGGAACGAATAACATGCATTTTCTCGGCTCTTGTGTCATTAACTAATGAAGATATGGAAGGAGGGCTTGGTTTCCCACTGACAAAAAGATTATTTATTTTATTTATCAAATATGAATATAAAATTTATGTTATCGTATGTTTGTGATACTTTTGTTCTTCATATGATATTACTCATGTTTATGGTAGGTGGTATTGGACGACGGAAATGACAAACATAGCTACGACTACAGTTAGTCAAATACATAATACGTTTGATGCAATTAAACCTGCAGAGGTTGTAAGCAAATTGAAAGTTACATATCATTTTAACTGATATTTTCTTGTTATTGATGTTAACCACATTTTTTGACAGTTTCTTTGGACTCTGTAACTGTTCTCGTTGGTTGCCCTCAAAGGAATTGGATGGGAAGCTCGTCTTCTGATTTGTCTCCAATTGATGCTCCAAGATGTCGCTCCACTGGGACAAATGAGGGTTCTACCAGTTGATCACACTTAGATGATCAAGTTAGTGAGAGCATTCAAAATATTAGTTTCAATCACAAGTATTCAGAAACAACATATCTTTACTTGGGGTCTCAAGCCCCTTTTTGTAGATATCCCTTCAACAATTTTCTCCAATCTCAACAGAGCAAAATTTCTACGGGGAGAATATAGTTTCAACAAAAAGTATATAATCTTAACAGAATAAAACATTATGATCACATGCACTTTTACTCTCGGGTGCTAACTACTTTATTCCCAACAACTTTTATTGGTATTTAATTAGCGTATGTATTATAAATAATCAACATTCCTTCTATTTTAATTATCTTTTTCAAGTTGTCTACCAGCATCTGGGTCGAGCTCATGGAACACCCTTTGGGCCCATACTCGCCCAAAACCGAGTTGACCATACCTAAACGCTTGGACCGAGCTCCCGAGCACTCATGACCAATACACAAGCCCCCCAGGCTCGAGTCGAGCTTGGCTAGACGAAGAGTTTTTCCAGCGTTGGCAACTGACGTGACGCTTTCGCAGAGGGTAGGTGAGGCGCGGCAACCGAAGCATTTCCTGATGAGACATCCCACCACACAAAATCTGGAGCATCCATGTGGCACGTGCATCAACGACGAGGAAGCACTGCCGCTTCATCTCTTTCTTTCAAATAATTAAAAACCCATTTCTTCTTCCTTTACTCATTACACAACCCTTCTTATTCTCATAACTTCTCTTACTCCAAAAGCTTTCGTCGCACTTCTTCTCATCATCAAGTTATCACCCACCTCCGTCGCACCAAGTAATTTTCTCCAGTAATCTCTATTGTCAATTATTTGTTCATCTTACAGATTGCATTGCCTAAGCTGTGATCTTATTTTGATTCACTTTCTCTGCCTGACCTAAACTGTGCTTGTATTTTTTTTGTGTGTTTATGCTTGTAATCTAGCTATATTTGCAATGGATTATGGTTCAATGTATCCCTGGACCAAAAAAGAGCTTCTAAAAGAGGTTTCTTATTACACAACCCATTTACATCTTAAGGAGTTGAGAGAAAACGGGTGTACTATGAGTAAAAAATACGAGGGGTGTGTCAAAATTGTGGAGTGTAAGGAAGGGGAACCTATTTGTTGTGACGAGTCGTCGTACCCCGATGGTCCATTTTGCTACTTTTACGCCACCTTTTTCAAGAAGGTTCTCCTTCGTCTTCCCTTATCCATTTTTGAAAAGGAGCTACTAACCGAACTCAATGTAGCTTTTGCCCAGCTACATCCAAATAGCTAGGCATTCATCCGAGCTTTTATTATTTTGTGTTCACAACTCAGCATCTCGCCAACTGTGGGTGTCCCTAAATGGTGCCCCTGGAAGAGCTTTGTACCCTCTTCTAGTCTTCATATAAAAATTTAAAGGTAAATTTGTTAAAGTCAGAGCTTCAACAGGAGATCCAACCCTACATGATGGATTTCCCCTTGTATTGGACCCTTGAACCTAAATTCCAGGAGCGCTCAGCACTTGGAAGATTTGTCTCCAAAAGACCAGGGTATATGTGAATTTTTGACAAGCTTGAAGGTTGTCTTTGACACCTCTTATCTATTGACCAAAGAGTATCTCCCTGACGCCTTGAAGGCCTATACTGGTACTCCTCATTTCCTACCCTTGTAAAGGTACCTATATAAGTGTCATTAATCACTTACTTGTCTTTTCTTTTTTGCAGAAAGGATGTATTGGCAAAGTGGATATGGTTGAGCGCATTAGAAAGATGAGAGTAGCTGCCAGCGTGAGCAAGGATTCGATGGCACCAAAAAGGAAGGCCCCTGTCGAGGTTGCTCCAGTCCAATATGACCAAGACGAGCAAACCAACTCGGGCCTTGTTTTCAAGAGAAAAAGGAGAGAGGCAGCTTCCCCCGAACATTCCAACTTGGATGGTCGAGCTCCACACCAGGAGGTCGTTACCATCCAAGAGTGTGAGGCCGAAAGCCCACGCAGAAAAAGATTATGGGATGTTGACTTCGACGTCCTTACTCATGGTAAGGCTTTCTTCCTGCCCCACTAAGACAAAAACAGGTTAACAGTCCATGACGAAGACTTCCTTCATCGTGACTCCTTGAAGTTATTCAGCCAAGCATTTGGCCGTTGACAAAGCGCAAGATCGCAAAGTGTCTAAAGACCACAAAAATAAGGAGATCATGGAGCTCCGCCAAGGAATGGACCGCTTTCAGATGGAGATCAACCGATTTAATAACCTGCATAAAAAGGCTGAGCATCTCTATACTGAGAAGACTCAAGAGGCATTGGCCCTATCCGAAGAGAAGGACAAACTTTTGGGCGAGATAGAGAACCTATAGAAAGAGATGGCTCATAAAGAAGAAGACTCCAACAAGATGATTGAGTTTCTCAAAGATGACATTACCTGATCCTTTTTGGTCGACTTCGAAACTTTCTTGGAGCAAGCAGCAGTAGTCCGTCCTACCATGGATCTTTCTGCACTAGACCCAGGCAAAACCGTGGTCAACGACCAATTGAGAGAGGACTAACTTAACTTTTATAATAGCTATGGACTGTAATATTTATAGGCTTGCCACACTCACTTGACATTATAACCCTTTGAACCATTTATGCATGTTCTCTTTTTAGCGTTTGTAGACCTTTTATGTATACAAATGTATGCCTCAATGCTTAACTCATTCTCTTCATCTTAACACAACTAATATAAAAAATTTCCGTTAACTTAAGCGTAAAGTAATAATTTATTTACCTTGGTAGAACATTTACCCTTAAGTAAGTGATGCATTCGGGGTTAGGACAACCTTTACTTCAATTTGAATCTCACGAATAACTCCAGCCCCCTTACTAGGCGGCCCTTGGTATGATTACTTCATCAATTTCATGATGCCTTACTTCATAGGGTTCCCATTTAGGTAGTTGCACCTATCCCATGCTCGGTCATCTTCACCATATACTAGATCAAGTAAACTCCTTATCATAGGGCTCCTATACTTGAATGACTCCTATCATTCCAAGCTAGATCATCTTAGCATGTGCCAAACTAAATCTAATAAACCCACTCCACAGGGCGCCTATACTCGGATGACTCTATTCACTCCAGGCTACAACGTCTTACCATGTGCCAAATTAGCTAATTCAACAAATGAATTAATCTCACAGGGCGTTTATGCCCGGGTAGTCGCACTTACGCCGAGTTAGGTCGACTTACCATGCACTAAATCAAGTAAATCGTAAAAAAAATTAATTTCGCAGGACGCCTATGCTCGGGTAGACTTACTTAGGCCGAGCTAGGTCGACTTACCATGTACTAACTCAAGTAATTCAACAAACAAATTAATCTCATAGGGCGCCTATGCTCGGGTAGACGTACTTACGCTGAGCTAGATTGACTTACCATGTACTAACTCAAGTAAATCAACAAACAAATTAATCTCATAGGGCGCTTATGCTCGGGTATATGTACTTACACTGAGCTAGGTCGACTTACCATGTACTAACTCAAGTAAATCAACAAACAAATTAATCTCACGGAGCTCCTATGCTCGGGTAGACGTACTTACGCCGAGCTAGGTCTACTTACCATGTGCTAACTCAATGTTATTCAATCAAAACTAATGCACCATCTTCTGAGAACAAATGTATCACTAGGTGACCTCGTTAAAAAACCCGTTAAAAGGAAAAAGAGACCTTAAACATCATATTGTTTAAAAGAAAAGCATCAAAATGAAAAGTCTTAACTGAAGTAAAAATTGAGATTGGCCATGTTCCACGTTCGTGGGATGGCTCCCCCTCCAGGGTTTCCAACTTATATGTTCCATTTCCGAGCACCTCGACTATGCACACGGACCAGTCCGCTTTGGAGATAACTTGTTCTCCAGTTGGTAGGGGTGGGCCTTTCGCATAGGGATGGCAAAGCGGGGCAGGCCATGCGGGCTAGCCCGCGGCCCGCATGTAAAAAACGCGGGGCGGGCTAACCTTTTCAACCCGCATTAGCCCGCAGCGGGGTGGGGCGGGCTGGCCCGCTAACCTGCAAGAAAAAAAAAAGTGTCATTTTTTTAATGTGTGCAGATAACGGGGAAGATTATAATTATGAAAAAATGGATGAAAGTTCTTCTAAGGCGACATCCAATGTTATTGAAATGGAAGAATGTCAATAATGTTTATGTTTAATGTTTTTTAATTAATGTTTTAGAATTAGGTATGTTTAATGTTTTGGAAGTGGAAGAATAGTGATATTGGATATTTATCTTAATGTTTAATTTTTTGATGTTTGACTATGTTTGAAAAGGAAGAAAAAATAATTTGGATTTGATAGTAACAAATATATAGGTTTAATTTGACAATTTTTTAAGAACAAAATGTAAAAAAAA
>Ga0123342_1005760_pt1 | contig 17714 bp, 15 predicted proteins | sample Turbeawhitnodule_FD_89960 | JGI IMG/M metagenome (GOLD analysis project Ga0123342, IMG submission 89960) | Root nodule microbial communities of legume samples collected from Mexico - Turtle bean Mexico white nodule | ecosystem: Host-associated > Plants > Roots > Nodule | place: Mexico: Nepantla...
AATTGCCACAATCAATTGCAATCAATGGGAGGTTAATTGCCACAATCAATTGCAATCAAAGGGAGGTTAATTACCATTAATTGTATTTATTATTGTTGTCTCCTAGAACCACTATATATAGTGGTTTCCTTCAAGCAATGTAAAAAACAACAAACAACAACACACACTTGCTTTCTCTCTCTTTTTCCTATACTCTCTATTTCTGCTCTTGGGTGTAAGTGTTTAACCCATATAGAGAGAATTTGTTTTGGGGCTATTTATCATTAGTCTGAGAGGAATTCATTGTACTCCCAATACCATTATAGTGGAAGTTGTGGCTCTCTCGCCGGTGGTTTTTTAACTCTATTTAAAAGGGTTTTCCACCTAAAAATTTCTGGTATCATTCTCACTTTACTTGTTACTTTAATTTTTCATAATCTTTGGTTGAAATTATCAAGCTTCCGCACACGATATCCCTACATATAATTTAAGTGATAATTCAACACATGTATGAAGGTCTGGTGAACTTCTCCGAGGCAGACAAATTTTGGGCATCGATGTCAATGGTTGCACGTAAGAATGAAGACGAAGATCATTAGGCTTTGTCTTTATTGCTTTTTTTCCTCGGGGTCGAGGTGTGGCCTCTTTTTGTTTCTCTGGGAATGGGGTGTGGCCTCCTCCTTCTTTTTTTACAAGTTATAATTAATTTTAATTGTCAATCGGTCGGAACAATTGTAAATAAGGTTTATCTTGGTTAATTTGTTGAGTGTCGAACGGTATAACTGATCAAGTTGAGTGTGGTTGTTTGAACCAAGTCTTTTAGGTGTCGGGAGGTTATACCAATTAAGGTTGCATCCTTGACCGAACCGAGTCTTTAGGTGTTGGGAGGGTATACCAGTTAAGGTTTCATCCTTGTCCGAAAGTCTTGTAGGTGTCGGCAAGGTATACTAGTTAAGGTTATGTCCTTTACCGAACCGGGTCTTGTAGGTGTTGACAGGGTATACCAGTTAAGGTTACATCCTTGACCGAACCGAGTCTTGTAGGTGTCAACAGGGTATATCAGTTAAGGTTATGTCCTTTACCGAAACGAGTCTTGTAGGCGTCGACAGGGTATAACGGTTAATGTTACGTCCTTGATCGAACCAAGTCTTGTTGGTGCCGATAGGGTATACCAGTTGTACGGGACAGGAATGTTGTGTGCTCGGTACCTCGGTGTGGGTATGGTCAACTCGGCTTTGGGCCTAAAAAAGGCTCATGGGCTCGACCCAGCTTTGTTGGTAAATCTGATGGAGAATAATTAAAATAGAGAAAACAATAAGTTTGGTCATATATTAATATAAAGTTGTTAGTTAAATATATATGTTGATATATATTAAGTTGTTAGAATAGAGTATATGTGAATATACACAAAGTTGTCAGTTAAATAAATATATGCATAAAAATGTTAGTTGGATATATAAAGATGTTAAATAAGTGGAAAGCACCCGAGAATAAAGGTGCACGAGATTCTCTTCTGTTGTTAGCACTGTGACTAAAGGTGCTCGTGGACAAAATATTTTCCTATTGTTAGCACCCAAACATGAAAGGTGCATGTGAGCAGGTGACTTTATGTTATTATTTTATGCTTTTAGTAGAGATTATATTCTCGTGAGTGAAAGCTGTTAGAGGAATAACTATAAAAGGGGCTTGAGACCCCGATAAAGGTATGCTGTTTCTGAGTACTAGAGCCTGAAATTGATTATTATTTTGTATGCTCTCACTGACTTGATCGTCGGAGTGTGATCAATATGTAGAGCCCCCTCTATCTCAACAGAGCGTTGTTTCAGTGCACCAAGAAAAGGCAAATTAGAAGCGGAGCTTGCCCATCTAGTCAACCCGAAGGTCAACCGACAAGAACACCAGTTAAGGTTATCCTTCACCAAATCGAGTGTTGTAAAGTGCATGATTTCATATGCTAATTCACATGATTGAAGAGAAATGCCTCATTAAAACCTTCCCGACCGAAAACCCTCCTCAGGGAGAAAACAGTCGGGCAAGGAAAGAGTGCATGATTTTATTAATCTTTAACTGTAATAAAATTTGAGGTGTGTGGCATTCCACGTCCTTGGTACAATTTTTCCCGATAACCACTTTAGGTGGTATGCCCCTCCGGTTGCAACATCTCAAATACGAAAGGGGCCTTCCCTATTGAATATTTGGTCTTCGGTTTTTGAGGCGAGAGTGCTTGGTCGCTGGAGTTTCCTTTTCCTTTACCAATAATGTTATGTCAGCCCTGAGATTGGTTGGTCTAACATTTATGAGCTGGCTGGACAAAGATGCATGGAAGGTAAGAGATCTTACCTGAGATCGAAAATCCCAAGTATGTCTATGAAGAATAGAGTTAATTATATTTTTTTTTGTCTAATACTAATTGATATTCGTCTTCCTCGCTTCACTTCGCATTGTCCAGACGAGGTCTCCCTGCGGAAAGCTTCTCGGTCGGACCTTCGTATTGACCTTCATATTCTTTTTTGTTAAGGATGACCTTATTTGCCACATCGGGTTGCCCGTTAGTCTTGGGGTGCTCGATCGAGTCTTGGGTTGACCTTCTTCTTTATTGTAACGAGCTGAGACAGCGCGTCGACCCTCGTATTCTCCTCTCTTCGGATGTGATCCACTGTATTCCTTGTAAACCGGGCAATGAGATTGGAGACTGTATGGTAATATCTTTGCAGCAACAACATTTTCACTTGAAACTCCCCCTTTATCTGACCGACCACCAACTGGGAGTTGCTTTTGCAAGTTACCTCACGAGCTCCCATGTCGTACGCCAGGTTTAGTCCGACTAGGATTACCTCGTACTCGGCCTAGTTGTTGGTGGCCTTGAACTCAAACTTGAGAGCCTGCTCAAGGATGAGGTCGCCCATACCCTCGAGCACGACCCCGACTCTGCATGCCGTTTTGTTAGACTACCCATCAGCATACACGGTCCACCCAGATGAAAGGTCTTATTGAGGGGTTAGCTCGACCGAGAAATCGGCTAAGTACTAGGACTTTATTACCCCTCTCGGCTCGTATTGGATGTTGAATTCCGAGAGTTCTACCGACCACCCTATCATGCGTCCTGGAAGATCTGGTTTGAACAAAATTTTGAAGATCGAATAGTCCGTCCTTACCATAATAGTGTGATTTTGAAAGTATGGTCGCATCTGCCTGCCTGTCAAAACTAAGGCGAGTGCTACCTTTTCTATCATCTAGCATCTTGTTTCGGTCGCATGAAGCGTCCAACTGACAAAGTACACAAGGCGCTCTTCCATCTCCACCTCTTGCACGAGCACTGCACTCACCGCCTCCTCCAAGACCGATAGGTAGACAATTATTGGTTGGTCGGATCTAGGCTTCTGAATTACTGCCGGTGCGGATAGGAACTCATTTAGCTGCTGGAATATTTCTTCACATTTCTATCCCAGCTGAACTTTGCTGCTTTCCAAGGTAGTTGTACCATCGGTTGTGTTTGCTCAGCCAACCGAGGGACAAATCTTGAGAGGGTGGTAAGACGCTCGATAAGTTGTTGCACTTCCTTCACGTTCTGGGGCTTCTCATGTCAGTTATCACTCGGGATTTATCTAGGTTAGCCTCAATTCCCCGGTGGGTCTACATGAAACCCAAAAACTTGCCTCCCTCCACTCCGAATGCGCATTTCTCGGGATTGAGCCTCATATTTGCCCTCCTCAAAGCCTCAAAGACTTCCTCCAAGTCCTTGATGTATTGGTCGCACAAGTCTGACTTCACCACTATGTCGTCCACGTAAACCTCCACATTCTGATCGATCAGTCTTTTAAAGACCTTGTCCATGAGCCGTTGGTAGGTTGCTCCAGTGTTTTTTAGGCCGAATGACATTACTTCGTACTAGTAATTTGCATGGTCCGTCATGAAGACGATTTTCTCCTTATCCCTCGGATGTATGCTTATCTGGTTGTAGCCAAAGTACGCGTCCAAGAAGTTGAGGATTTTGTGGCCGACTGCACCATCTACCACTCGGTCGATATTAAGGAGGGGGTACGAGTCTTTTGGACACACCTTGTTAAGATTTGTGTAGTCTACACACATCCTCCACTTGTCATTATCCTTAGTGACGATGACTACATTGGCCAACAAATTGGAGTATCAGGCCTCCCGTATGAACCCGACTAACAAAAGTTTCTCACCCTCTTCCTTTGCTGCCAATCTTTTTCCCTCGCTAAGCTTGCGCTTCTTCTCAGCTACCGGAATCGCCTCCTTGTAGACCAAGAGCTTGTGGGTAATGATATCCGGTATCACCCCCGACATATATGATGTTGTCAAGGCGAAGAGATCAACGTTCTTCTTCAACACCCGATGTATCAACTCGGCCTTGGCCACTACTATTGTTGTGCCTACGTAATTGTTGTGTTCCTCATCAAAGAGAGGAACTTGACGTAATTTTTCTTTGGCCTCTAGCCTCGACTCAACCGTTCGGGGCTCTAGGTCGACTAAAGGGATTGTGTACTCTCTGCGCATCGGTTGAGCCCCTCCTCGAGGGGACCTTCGTCCTCAAGAGGATTTACGTCTAGGGGATCGGTCGCCATAGGCGTCCTGCCATGTAGGCTCTACCCTTATGCTCTTTGAGTAACATTTTCATGCCATTTTCTGATCCACGTGCATCGTGAGAATGTCTCCCGACACCGATGGGAACTTCATGGCCAGATGAGGTGTGGAAACGATCACCCTCAACCTATTAATGGACAATCGTCCCAGCAGAATGTTGTAAGAGTTGTTGGTGTCTATTACTAGGTATCAGATTTTGATGATCTTGCTTGCCTCTCCCTTGCCGAAGGTGGTATATAGTTCGATATACCCTATGGTGCCCACTTTCTCACCCGAGAAGCCGACCACATGATCATCATATGGCTTCATCTCCTCCTTGACTATCCTCATCTATTTGAACGTCTTCTAGTAGAGGATGTCTACCGAACTCCCTTCTCGGAGGGTCCTCCCTTCTAGGCCAACGCTCAGATCGGCGGTCATCCTTTTGCGCTCTCAGACGGGTGTAGTCTCTCCGTCTCATCAGCTCTTCCTTCCATGGGGATCGCTTTGCACTTCGGCCCCCTTGTACAAACCGACGGAGATGCCTGTCTTGGATATGTTCCTCGATCTTATCCTTCAGTGTCTGACACTCCAAGTGGTGTGTCCACTGTTTCTATGATACCGACATTTACGAGTTCGGTCGGCGTACTTAGGGCTTACAACCCTCCTCGGTGGTGGAATTAGCTCGGCACTAAAAGCCTTGTCCAAAATCTCTCCCTTGTCGGCGCTTAAGGGGTATATCTTGTGAATCGGTGTCCCCGGTTATCTTTGCACCTATCTCCTCGACCAGCAGTTCGTTGGTTGTGACACTCCTCTTTTCCCTTACCTCCACTTGCTTTGGCACGAGCCTGATTCCTGAACTCTTTTAGCTTCTTCAACTGCATGAACTTAGCGACCCTCCGCCCTATCTCCTCCAAGTTTGCAGCTGGCTGCATGCACAAGTTGTCAGCGAAAGGTCCTGATAGTAAGGACATGATCATGTGATGAATGGCCACGTCCTGGCTCAGATTCTGGATGCTCGTGGCTACCTTTCCAAACCTATCAGTGAGCTTCCTTATAGATTCTCCCTTCTCCTGGCGAATGCTGACCAGGGCGATGGAGGTCAGATGGTGTGGTTGATCGGTAGTGAACCGTGTCTTAAACTTAGATACCAGTGTCTCGAAGCTGTCAACAGAGTTTGGAAGAACCTTCATAAACCAGCTCAAAGCTCCTCCTTTCAGTGACGTAGAAAGACTCGGCACAGAATTGCGTCTTCTGAAGTGTACAAGCTCATGTGTGTGGTGTACACGTCCATGTGCTCGTCAGGGTTGGTTGTGCCATAATAACGATCCCTGTTAAAGCTTTCCACTTATCTGGTAGCGGTACTCCAATTATGGAGTCGGTGAATGGGTGCCGGCGGGTCAAGTCCAGAGTATGGGTCGTGGGGACTGACCTATTCAGATAAGATTCTTCGTCAACCTCTTGGGTATGGATCTTATCCTTAAGCTCCTTAACAGTCCTAAGACTGACGAGGGTGGTGAAGGACCTCCCAACAAGGTTGGTCGGTTCGGAAGATGGACCCCCTCCACGAACTTCCTCTTCATCTCTTCATTCTCCTTTCAGAGAGTTAGAATCTCGTTCTCATTCTTCCGCTTAGTCTCCTCGTTCCTTCTCTTCATCTCAGCCATCTCTTTCTGCAGAAATATCAAGAGCGTCATCTGCTCAGCATCGGACATCCTCTTGTTCATCATGCTTTTGGTTCACACCATCTACTTTCCTCTTCACGCTAACTCTCTCGACCCCACGATGGGTGCGATTGTTCTTGAACAGGGTTGGAACCAAGAGAACGATTCAGGCTACTCCTTGGTCGGTCGGTCTGCATTTCCTCCCTTCCTCTGAGAACGAGCTCCTCAATCTTCCTTCGTTACTCTCCCTCTTGGTCTTCGTGAACTCTAAGCTCGGATGCTACCTGTAAAAGGCACTCCAACGCTCAAGTGAGAATTTCGTATTCGACACTCGGTGCTATCAATATTGTGTAATGACGTACCTGATTCTTGGAATCTATACCTATTTATATTATTATCATGTGCCCTTTCTTATTGGGTTGGATTAGGTAGTTAGGTCATGCTTATGAATGCATTATCCAGTGTTTGATCGCTGATTAACCTCATTAGTCCTGCTTAGGCGTAATGGTTTGTGGTTTCGATCGGCTTGGACCAGGAACTGAGTCATGGTCTTGGTCATGCGAACCCTACCAGTATAGTTAGACTAAAATAACCAAGAATAAAATAATCATTCAAATATATTCTTTTGACCATACTTGATATGGTGCCTAAGATACACATTATGTATCTTATCGGAAAAAATCTGTTAAAAGATATTTGTGAAAAAGTTATCTTCCTAAGTCTAACTTTTCAACAAATCAGTTTAGGTTTAACTTGCATCAGATATAATCTATCAAACACAAGAATCATAAACTGATCATCAATCATAAATATTACAAACTTCAGTAAAGTTAGTTTGTTGTGTCTAACCTAATAAATTAGAACATTATTTGAATACCATCTTTCAAATAATTTAAAAAAAAATAATTAAATCACAATTTAACCATCTCTTCTACTATATTTTTCGTTTTTAACATTATCAACTTACATTAATAAATGCATGATGATACAATTGATGACGAAAGATGAACTATGGTGGATATAATCATTGACATGGAAAGAAAAGTTCAACCTCTTTATTTTTGGTTTTGTGTGTCACATACCTACCTAGTAAAAATCAAAACAAAAGTCCAAATGACAAACTAGAGAACAAATTTGTGGGACAAACTCCCATAAAATAATTTGACTATATCATTTAGTACATAATTTTAGCGATGTCTATTTAATAATATTTTCTACTTAATTTTAAATTTGTCATAATTTATTTCAATTTTGTTTTGATCTTTTAAATTACACGACAACATAAACCTAAATTACACATAATCAATATAAACCTAAATTAGAAAAATTAATTAAAAATATATCATTAAAAATAACACGGAACAAATTAGAAAATAAATGAAAACATGAAAATTGTTTTTAAAATAACAATTTTAAAAACATGAAAATTGTTTTTATTAAATTAGAAAATTGTTTTTCATTAAATTAGAAAATAAATGAAAACATGAAAATTGTTTTTAAAATAACACGAATATAATTAAAAAATATAAATAAAATAATAATTATTATTATTATATTGTAACGACACGGAACAAATATTTTTCTGTATGCAAAATCCAATTTAAAAATAATAATAATAAATTCTCATTTTCTATTTAATATTTAATATTTTTCATTTTCATTTTTCTTTTCCTTTTTTAAATGCAATAAAACGCCGTGTATCTTTTCTTCTGGTGTAAAATAAAGCAGGTGTAATATCAGGAAGAAACGTGCAATGTCTGAATTGTGACGAATTATGGAAAGTATTTTATTGTACATTCAAACATAGATTTGAATCAAAAATGTCGACAAATCTTCTATATATAATGCAACTTATATATTTAATAATATATGATAAGAGTGTTTATTGTATGCATTATTGTTGTACTTTTCATAAATTCTAGAAAGTTTTTTATCAGACTTTGACTATAGTGCATCATTTCTTCATCACCAATTTAATCTATCCAACCCTCCCAACTACGGTACGGCAAGAATTTAATTCCAGTGTTTATTACTCTCAAAACACAATTTCAATTACACAAATCACCAAAGAAGAAGGCAAATCAAAGTTTAGAACCTTGGTAACACCGCCATTGCTACTTGTATTTCCAAACTTGTTCCATGATTTGTGTGATTATATTTTTGTTCTGGTTTATCATATGGCTTATTCACTTTTATCTAATGTTTTTAGTTCTTTGAGATGTATAAATGTTTTTTGTTGAGTGCATTTATTCATTCGGAATCTCTGTAAATCTAGATTTTGGGCTTCACTTTTGGTTTAGGTTGCAGGACTGAAGAACATTTAAGATTTAGTGGTTGTGGTGTTATAGTCAGTCACACTAGCTACTGGAAGTCAGTTTTTTCTTTTCTTTCTCTTATGCTTTTGTTGAGATGTCAGGGGAATGCATTTCGGGTCTCTAAGGGTCAAGGTGTGTTCTGTGCTCTAGAAGATGTGTTTATTTAAAAGGGGTTTAGGGTTTTTGGCAATAAATGAAGGGGTTTAGGAAATTGATTATTGGAGGGGTTTAGGAAATTGATTATTGAAGGGGTTTAGGAAATTGATTATTGGATTAAGAGCGTGATTATTGATGGAATGGTTTGGGTGATTGATTCCATAACAGAACAGAATAACGGGGATTAATGAGGCTGTTTATGTAGTAAATGTGGTACTAAATGAGTGATCAAGCTTGGGCCCTTAGATATGCAAATAGAGCTCAATAGGAAGAGAAGTTGTTCATTGATTGATACTCTATTTCCTTGGAGAATTAGTCTCGTGATTTTTGTGGGTAGGCATGGGGACTTGCTTTGAGCAAAAAAAATATCGGTAGTTTAGTGATTGAGAGAAATCCATAAGTTCAAGAGGAGCTAGGCAAGGATCAATCAGGACAGTCTACAAACCCCAACCATCGAGTCTAAAAGAGGAAGCTAGTTTACCATGTCTCATCTAAGGTGTGGTTCGACAGTCCAACATTGCAGTGCCTGATTGCTCTGGATCACAACTTACATTTTTACCTCTATCTTGTGATTTTGAGTTGGATGCAAGAATTCTACTTTTGTTGTCATGTGATTCATTTTATATAGACAAAGTAAAGCCTGGTCATGAAAAGAATCAGAGCGGTATAAAAGACAATTTTGGGGTTTAATCAGTCTTGAGAGATGGATAGGGGAATATAATAAGAGTAAGGCAGAACTTCAGTGGAAAAGAATGGAAGTGTGGGAGTTTCATGTTGAAGGTAATTGGTTGACATGATGCAACAAGTTTTTGCTGGTTTTGATTAGCACCAGACTAGTTCTATAGCTGTTGAAATTGAAATTTGCGCGTCAAATTCAAATGGATCCAAGGTTTTGGTGTTGCAATATTGCAGTTTTTGTGATCTTGCAAATCGCAACTGTGGCTGCAATTGCCATAATTTGCTGCAGCCATTACAGCAGCCACAATTTAAAACCATGATGGATCCAACAGAAAGCAAGATCGTTTTTTAATAAGATGGTGTATAATCAGGTATAAGAAAGTGATTTGAATGCCTTTATACTGTTGTTGACAAAATATAGAAGGGATACAAATTTATTAATATATAGAAAAAGGGATGCACTTTAAAATATGTGACTCTTAAGAACTATTATTATACCTTGGTGATCATAAAAAATTCTGGTAAAATGGACAACGAAACATTTGTCTTTGTTTCTTCCCATCTCATACGAACATGTGTATCTAGAAATCAAATCAATTGATTCGTCTCCAGCCTTCTCAAATTTGAATGAAGCTCCTATTATAGATCTTATGTCCATTGGCATTGTATTCATATTTTAACAAGTCAACAATATTACCTGTCTAAATTGACTAAAGGTGTGCATACCAGATTGCCAGGATTAATTTTAAAATAGAAGAAAATTAAATTAACTAGAACTAGAATCAGGTTGAAGAAATGCTACATCTTGTCAAGTAATCCTCACTCTTACTTTTTCTTTTTGCATAAGTGGAAAATGAATAGTCAATGTTTATAGAAGTAACAAATGATCAATTGACTCACCATCGTGAAAAGCTTACTCCAAACTTGCAGAATTAATATCCTTATTCATTGTCAACTATCATTATGGTAACTGATTATTTTGTTGACATTAAGTGTTAACCATCAATAAGCCTTTATTAAAACTGGTTATGCATTGCATTAGAGTCCTATGAGATACCTTTCATGATAATTTTATCTTCAGATGGGTTCCCTTGACCACCTTAGTCATACTTCTGCAGGTTCAGTAAAGTCCATTAAAGCTCATCATCAGAGACAGTAAAATGCATCCTGCACAGATCGTGTTGTATGGATCAACTTTGTGCGTCATGATAACAGTGCACTTTGCTATGAAGCTACTCGCACAACATGTTTTGAACTGGAAGAAACCAAAGGAGCAAAAGGCCATAGTAATTATAATCCTTATGGCCCCATTGTATGCTGTAGACTCCTATGTTGGTTTGATAAATTTCTTTGGAAGTGAAGCATTTTTCACATTCTTGGACTCCATTAAAGAGTGTTATGAGGCTCTGGTAAGATTTGTACCGATAATTTTTATTATGGTCTTATGGCCAACCCTTACTAGTTCTTTCATCCTACACTACATCTATTTAAATTTATTTCGTTTAAGTAGTTTAATGTATTATAATTCAGTAGTTCACAACTTACTCAATGTGCTGCCAACAGGTGATTGCTAAGTTTTTGAGCTTGATGTACAGTTATTTGAACATTTCCTTGAGTAAGAACATAGTGCCGGATGAGATCAAGGGAAGAGAGATTCACCATTCATTTCCAATGACACTTTTTCAGGTGGTTGATACTCATCCACTTTTTTGCAAACTTATATGCATGTGTTCCGCATAATTATGTTTGCTGAAACGATGCATCACACAAATGAAGTTTTTGGAGTAGTAGATGTATGGCCTTGTGGGCCATGCACAATGAAAAAGGAGTGCTTTATTCGTTAGTATTATCCATTACTGGTGTTGTTCGTCCTTCCCATTGCGATAAATAATGAGTCTGTATTGATACTAAAAGATATTATTAGAAAGTGGATTTATAAGATGAGGTTTATGTCCATTTACATATTATAATTTGGTTATATTTCTAGTTAACATGGAATCTGCAACATACAATAGAAATTCAGCAAGAGCTGTACAATTTCAGGCATGGTACGTTGACAATCACAGAATATTTTAATGAGTTGAAATCAATGTGGGAAGAGTTGGAGCATTATAGATCAATTCCTCGGTGTGTGTGCCCAACAACCTGTTAGCTACGAGAAATGCTATATCATATAGGCAGCACGATCATGTTATGCGTTTTTTGATGGGTTTGAATGTCTTTCAGTAGAGTAGAGTGAGATTGCAGATCATGCTCATGGATCCACTCCTAACTCTGAATCACACCCTTTTAATGATATTACAACAAGGGCAGCAGAGCCAGCAAGAGTTAATAGATGAATCAATATCAATATCATATTTCTATCATATCAGTTTTATTATTTTTATTATTTCTCCTCTGTTACTTTGAGATATCGCATTCTTAAAGTCACAACTTACTCTGAGACCACTTACACTGTATTTGATGTTTCCCTTTCAGTGGCAACAACCTTGTTTTGTATACACACATATGATGACTGTAAAGTGACATAAGGATTCAACAGAACAACAATAAATTTGTTTTAGTAAAAAATTATTTGTAGTATATTAAAAGTTAAATAGCCTGCCTGTTTTCTTTTCTTTTTATTTCATAAAAAAAAAGTCTAAACTGGTAGGGTATTGTAAACCTACAGGTTAGTATACATTTTCTCCATACTAAGCCCTCACTTTGAAAAAAAAGCTAGTCATTTCGTTCTTGTTATTGCCAAGTGAAGGAGGGATCTAGTTACGTAGTCCTGAGGGGATTTTGTGCATAAAGTTGCATGTTCTTCATAAGATGCTTAGAAATAAGAATCATCAGCAACACTTATTCATCATTTAATTACATTAAACATTGTGATGCTTACTTCCCTGAACATTTCTACTTATAAATATGAACTTTAACTCATCATGGCCACAATCTGCAGCCTCACACTACTCGTTTGGACCATCAGACACTGAAGCTTCTCAAAAACTGGACTTGGCAATTTGTTGTGATACGTCCAGTGTGCTCAATCTTGATGATAACACTGCAGTATTTTGATATTTATCCCAATTGGGTCAGCTGGGCAAACACAATCATCTTAAACATTTCAGTGTCACTTGCACTGTATTCTCTTGTTGTTTTCTACCACGTGTTTTCTAAAGAGTTGGAACCTCATAAGCCACTTGCCAAGTTTTTGTGCATAAAAGGGATTGTCTTTTTCTGCTTTTGGCAGGTATGTTGCTATACTTTAGCTTGATCCTTTGAACCATGATGGATAAACAATTATATAAGATTTTGCTTCTGTAGAATTTAGATTGTGCTATAAAAAATTCATCTCTTTTAAAGATGAAATGCTTTATTGTGGTTTGGAATTTCAAATTTATCATCACTGCTAGTATTCAGTCGCTACACACAACTCTTAGTTTGGGTAAATAAATTAAAGTGCTCATTAGTAGAAGCACACTTATAAATATTTTTTCCAATCAAAGAGGAAATAAAGTTCAATTGTTTTCATGGAAGTTGTAAGTCAATTTCATGAACTATCCTAAAGAGTTTATTTGAATTAAGCTGAAAACAGCTTATACCACTTAGCATAAGCTGTTTTCATAAGTTCCTTTTCCAAACACAAGTTGTTATAAATAAATCCAAATAAACAGTAAATAATTTCTTCCAAACACACCCTATGTAAATTGAGGACTTAGAAAAACGTTTAACATATCCAGGTTTCTGAACTCTACATAGGTACAATCCTGGAAATAAGGCATCTTTTTGTTAGATATACAAGATTGTGTTGATTTAAAGCAGATGATATATTAGATTAACTGCTAACTTCATTCAATTATGCAGGGAATTGTGCTTGATCTCCTCGCAACATTGGGAATAATCCGATCCCGTTACTCCTGGTTAGCCGTGGAACGCATTGAAGAAGGCTATCAAAACATTTTGGTTTGTATTGAAATGGTTTTCTTCTCTATATATCAGCAATATGCATACACAGCTGCACCATACAAGGCTTATAACAAAAGTAGTGCAGCTTCAGATAAAAAGTCAAAGTAATTCCAGGACAAGGATTACTGAGTATTAAGAACTTCAATGTATTTACTTTCTATCAGTGTTGATCCTCACTTGTCCGTGAGACAATAAGTAAACATATGTGCCAGAAATGCCAAAGTCTTTTTGAATAAGATGCAGATACGTTGATGCTACTTCTAAACACATTTATGCTTTCATTGTGTTTGGGTTAATTCGTTGTCATGAACATTTGACCAGCAGCTTTGTAGTTTGTTGCATTATCAGTCACAAGACATGACATTATCTTCCCCCCACCTCTTCAACAATGTTGTCCATCATCTCAAAAACTTTCTCATTTGTTTTAGATATAACATATGCATCTATGGATCTTAGAAATAAGTTTCCTTTGGACTGTTCACCAAGAAGTTTATTATTTTCCTTCTTTTCTTATCAGTCCAACCATCAATCATAATCGTACAACCCATTTTCTTCCATTCATCCTTATGTGATTGTAGAGAAAGTGATGTATTTGTAACTTCCTCCTTCAAATATTTGACTCTAATCTCATGATAGGATAAAGGTTTAAATCCAAGACCATGTCTTGAAACCAAATCAAACATAACAGTGAATTCTTCACTCTTTGCCACATTGAAAGGTATAGCATTGTTATAAAAGAACCTGGCAATTGCTTGACATGCCTCCTCTCTAAGACCTTTCTTTAACATTTGTTGATAGTAGTTTGTCTTTTCTTAAAAATATTTTTGTCATTGGAGTTGTTGCTTGACTGAGTGGACTCATCCTCACAGTTTTTTCTTTTCTCACTAGCTTTTGTCATTTCCTCATCACCCATACTAAGGCTTTATTTCTTATTTAATTTTTGTTACAAACAAACAACAAATTCCCACATCTCCTTTTTAATTTCATCAGAAGCATCCTTGCATGCTCAAACATCCTTTGAGTATCATTCAAGTGGTGCTTTAATCGATAAACTCCCCCTGTTAATACCTTTTGACAGTATTTGCATTGAAATTTTCTAGTATTCCCTCCCTGCAACTAAGATACAATGCTTACAAGCAATATTACTCCTATTTCCTGGAGCATTTTTGGAAGTCATTGTCACGGGTATAGAAGTCATTTTAGTGATGGGAATTTGGGACTGCATTTTTGGTTGCTGCCACACCACATCCGTGAAGTTGCCACACCACACCTCGCTTTCAGCCACCATGTTACACGTCGTCACGACATTGTAAGTGTTGTCACACCATCGTGATGTTGCGATTTTGACTACCATGCCCATAACAGTTCATCATTTAGAAATTTAATACTTGTCTAATAGTGCTTGAGTGAGAAAAGCTACTGATCGACCCTCTTGTAATATTTATGATTATTATTTATGTTATCATGATTATTATTTATATTAATAACAAATTGTGTACGCTTATTTTTCCCCTTACACAAAATTGTGCAATGTAGAAACCAAAAATAACTTTTGGATTGTGCAATCTAAAAGCCATGTGATCTTTGTTGAAAAATGGGTGAGTGTTGGATGAGGTAACACTCGTTGCTCGTGGTTCCTTTATCGGAAGTCGAGACAGTGACTTGTTGGCGATGACCTCGATGTTGGCGGTGGTTTTCTTCTCGACATTGTACTTTTGAAGAAGACAACTTAGATGATGGAAGTTATTTTGGACTATACAATCTAGAAACTTCTTTTAAGAAAAAGAATGATTTCTAGATTATGTAATTCATAAGTAAAAAATAACTTCCAGATTGTTCAATCTAGAAGTTTTTCTGGATTGCACAATGGGAGAAACATTTTTAACTTTCGCATTATGTAATCTAAAAAGAAGAAAATGAGGGACAAAATGATAATTTTTATGTTTATAGGAATACAAGAAATATACGAAGATAAAGGAAGAGTTTTCCTTAAAGTATCCTTCTTCAAAAGTTGAGTTATAGGTCTGGAAATCCTGTCATTGTTTCTTACAAACCTTCTATAACAACGAATAAAACCTAAGAAATTCCCTTAATATCCCTTTATATCTTTAGGGATAGGCCAAAACATTTTTTGGTCACTGGCCACTGTGCTAAAACAGTATGACCCAAGTAATATAACTTTTTCTGCCCGAGATTACAATTTTTTTATGTTTGCAAAAAGCTTATGATCTATCAACAGTTGTAGTACCACTTGAAGATGCTTCATGCACTCCCTTCACTCTTATTGAAGATTAAAATATCATAAAAGAAAACTACAAATTTCCTCATATAAGAACAAAATATCCTCTTAGTATATTTATGTTAGGTTTAACATAATCATAGTTGTGGGTTAGAATCCTAGTTGGTAATAGTTTGTTATCACAACAAACTTGTATATATTTATAAATAGAAACAAGTTTAACAAGTTAAGTGAAAAAAATAATACATAGAATTGACTTCTCTTTTATCTTCTTGCTTTCTTGGTTCTCTTTCTGCTTTCTTTCTTTATTTTCTTTCGATGGCTGGTACCAAATATATGATGGTGTCAAAGGTTTTACTTTAAAATGTTCTATTGGACACGTTGGTTCCTCCACTTTGCTATTAGTTTTATCACTCTCTTCTCTTTTCTTTTTCGATTATGAGTGAACAACAAAAAAAAAAGGATCCAACAGCAAAAAAAATCAATCTCTCCATGTTCATAATCTTTATTATCTTCATCTCGGATAAAATTTAACAGTTTTGGTTACTTTGATACTTGATTCATCCAACAACAATTCATGGAGTCGTTCTACAAAGATTGCATTGAGTGCGAAGAACAAATATAACTTTGTTGACTGCTCAATTCAAATACCTACATCAAATCACGTCTTTTATGTTGGCTTGAGCTCACTTCCTATGTGGAGGCCCAATCCAATATTAACCTTTAGGATTTTTTTTGAACTGACAGACAGTAGTCAGCAGATACAAAGAGTGAGAGAAAAAAGAGAGAAAAGATTAATGAGAGAGAAAGTTTCGCTCAGCAACTTCCGGTCGACACTGACGCTAAAATTGAGAAGGTTTTTCATTGAGAAGGTTTTTACTTCTTACATTGAGAAGGTTTTCCACGTTAAAATTTGTGTGTCTTCCTGAAGTGTGTTTTTTTGTTGCTGCCATTATTTGTTATTGCTCCTCACAGATTCTTGCAAGTTGGGGAAATTATTATCCGCTGCTTACTGCTCTTGTTGAAATATTAGTTTTATTGTGTTGAATTTCCCATTAGAGTGGTATCAGAGCTCCTTGGTTGGAGCTATTTGACTGCTTGAATGATGGAGGCAAATAAAAATAAGATGGTTTGTTTGAACGGCACTAACTATCACTTATGGAATGGAAAAATGAAGATCTGTTATTTGTGAAGAAATTGCATCTTTCTGTGTTTGCTACTGAAAAACCAAAAGACAAAAGACAAGACTAATAAAGAATAGAATTTTGAGCATCAGCAGGTTTGTGGTTTTATTCGTCAGTATGTTGAAGACAATGTTTATAATCACATTGCTAATGAGGAAGATGCAAAATCATTGTGGAAGAAGATTGAGACTTTGTATGCTTCTAGTATAGGAAACAATAAACTATATTTGTTGAATTCCTTGATGAATTTGAGGTACAAAGAGGGGATTTCTATTTCAGATCACTTAAATGACTTTCAAGGGCTCTGAGATCAATTGTCACAAATGGGCATCAAATTTGATGATGAAGTGTTGGGATTATGGCTATTGAATACTCTACCAGACTCTTGGGAAACATTTCGGGTTTCAATTACAAACTCATCTCCTGATGGTGTTGTCTCCTTGAAAAATGTTAAGAGTAGTGTTCTTAATGAGGAGATGAGAAGGAAGGCTCATGGTACTTCATCTCATTCTGAGGTACTTGTCACTGAAAATAGGGGGAGAAGTCAAAAAAAAGGAACCGAAAGGGAGTAAACAGAACAGTAGAAGTAAGTCCAAGTCTAGATACAAAAATGTGGAGTGTCGTTATTGTCACAAAACAGGGCATATTCAGAGAAACTATTTTCTTTGGAAAAAGGAGAACAAGGATAAGAAAGGGAAGCAGAAGGAGAAACATCATGACAATGATGATCGTGTTACTACTGCTATTTGTGATGATGATCTTATTATTCTCCGTGGCCATGATTCAATTAATCTTGTATCAGATGAGAGCATGTGGATAATTGACAGTGGTGCTACATTGTATGTTACACCAAGGAAGGAGTTCTTCACATCTTACACTTCTGGTGATTTTGGAGTGTTGAAGATGGGTAATGATGGTGTGTCTAAGGTAATTGGTATTGGTGATGTTTGCTTGCAAACCAATA
>Ga0123342_1005761_pt1 | contig 17714 bp, 12 predicted proteins | sample Turbeawhitnodule_FD_89960 | JGI IMG/M metagenome (GOLD analysis project Ga0123342, IMG submission 89960) | Root nodule microbial communities of legume samples collected from Mexico - Turtle bean Mexico white nodule | ecosystem: Host-associated > Plants > Roots > Nodule | place: Mexico: Nepantla...
TAAATAAATTATTATTTATTTATTTATTTTTGAAATGGTGCTAGATAGGGAAATAAAAAATAAAAGGGTGCTAGATAGGGAAATAAAAACAAAAGGGTGCTAGATAGGGAAATAAAAACAAAATGGTGCTAGTTAGGGAAATAAAAGTCTAAATGGTGCTAGATAGGAAATTTACCCCACACAAACACTAAATTCCACTTTCCCGCTAATTCTAAATAAAGGAATTAATTAATATAAATATAATTAAATTAATATATTAATTACGGTTTAAATCCATTTATGTTCTTAATGATAGTTCCTTTAAAAATTTAATAACATATTTAATATTTTCAAAATAAAATAAAAACTTTTTTCCAACAATAATTTATTTATTGTATATTCAATGATAATAAATGATAAAATTTATTATGACATATTACTACTAATAACTCATGCAAATAAATCATTAATATCATTATTAATTATACCTTATCATCTTCCGTCAGAAATCAGATAATGTATGTATCAGCCATCCAAAAATTACTTAATTTAAAAATTAAATTTTTATAAACTAAAATTGTACATTAAAACTAAATTCTCAAATAAAAAATATTATAAAAATAGGTTAAAATACCTGATTTTGTTCCAAATTAAAAATAATAACATTTTATATTTTATACTACATAAATGAATATAAACTTCTTATGAGTTAGACTTAAATTTAATTCTTAATATATGAGATTTAAAGTTTATCTTAATTATAATTAAAATTACTGAAGAGTGAGTTATTAGTTTTGAAGTAAGAATAAATGATTCCAAATCATTTCTCAAATTAATTATATACTATGTGTCATTTTCGATCATTATCGATAAACTATAACAGATTTTTTAATATTAACTTCCATTGAGATTTTTGTTTATATTGGATAGTGCGGACGCCATTCACGGTTCAATTCAGACCGTCGCACCATACAACGCTCCGCCATGAGCGCCACCACCCCAGCTCTCTCCACCGTCACCGACGCCAAGTTTCCTTCTCGGTTTAAGCCATTCTCTCATTTCCCTCCCTCTCTTCATTTTCGCACTCCTCACCCTCAACAAATTTCTTCAATCAGGTTCTTCTGCAGCTAAAACTCCTACTCCATTCCTCTTTCTTCACTCATTTTTCATCTCCAATTGCTCATACATGCATGCACGCTTTAACCTCCTTTTCTTGTTAAATCAAAACATATATAATTATACTAGTTGATTACTTTTATTCAAGTCAAGGCCATGGATAATTTTTTCAACTGTTGCCTACACGCCAACGTGAACTCCAACACATGTTTAACTAATTTTCGAGTAAAGTGAATCTCGTGTAGATAGATACTCTTATCCTAGCTCGTATATTGACTACAATTTCTGTAAGCTGTCAATGAGTTGTTTCGGATTCCTTTTGTTCAACTAAACAATGAATGTGAAACTAGCATGTCTAGTTGTGCTTGGAAGTTTAAACTGTGAAACTTCTAATTTTTTAATTTTTTATTTAGTGTTAATTTTATGTTCAGAGCTTGGTAGGTGCATAACATTTGTTAATCTGTGTATAAGCCATGTTTCTGTTGAATGTAGATGCCAATCGATTAACACCGATAAGAAGAAATCAAGTAGAAATATTCTGGACAATGCAAGTAACCTCCTTACAGACTTGTTAAGTGGTGGAAGTATAGGGTCTATGCCCATAGCTGAAGGGGCAGTATCAGATCTGTTTAATAGACCTCTCTTTTTCTCACTATATGATTGGTTCTTGGAGGTACTTACTCTTTTATCAATCATGAATTTCTCATGTCCTACTTTACACAAGTTGTATATGTATTTGGGCTTATCTTTTTTGTTCTCATCTTTATATGTATTTATTTCAATTTTTGACTTTTAGGTGTTGGTGTTTTTACTTCAACGCACTATAATTATAGTTATGCATGAGGATATATAGTTTGCTGATAAAATGGCTCAAATTGTTTTGTTTACTCTTTCCATCATAGTTTACTTTACTCAGTCAATCATATTTTAATTATCTTCTGAGGATATTATTTTGAACCTGGCACAGCATGGCGGAGTGTATAAACTTGCCTTTGGACCAAAAGCATTTGTGGTTGTATCAGATCCCATAATTGCTAGACATATTCTGCGAGAAAATGCATTTTCTTATGACAAGGTATGGTCTCAGCTCTCACTTGAATTTTGTTACACTTGGTTCGGTCCATTTTCAGAGAGATTGTTTGTCTGTGACATCCTTTTAAATTTAAAAGTGTGAACTTCATACTAGCGAAATATTCCTCTGTGGATCTTTACTCATGAAGTTTGAACCTGAAAAGGACCAAATGTTATTTTGGCAATTCTAATAACTGAAATGAAATAATCTTGAGTTTTCAACTGCAGTTTCCTGCAACAAAACCACGACTCTTTATCCTTGAACCAGCTTCCTTCTACCCGCTACCCTCTTTCTAACTAAGAACCTTCATGATAAAATTATCCTCCCATGCTGACCACTCATAGTTTGGTGAAAATGACATTAAGCTTCTGAAATTAACAGGCTAATTAACTCCTCCCCTGCTTATCCCTCATCAGTTTTATGAAAGTGACATCTAAAGTTAACAGGCTAATTAACTCCTCCCCTGCTTACCCATCATTAGTTTTATGAAAGCGAAACTAAGCTTCTGTACTTTTCACGCTAATTAACTCTACCCCTGCTTAGCTTTCATTACTTTTATGAAAATAACATGCTTCTGAACTTTATAGGTAAGTTCACATGGTCCTTAGGTTGAGGAGCCTTGTAACAGTGGAAGCTGATACATTATTTTTTAAAAGAATAAAATAAATAAACGCAATCATGTTGGAAAAGGATTTTTATCATTAATATTGTAACTGGTAAATCCTGTTAAAGTAAATGTAAACTTTTGTGAAGTATTGTGTGACCAGTGGGCTACCCATTAAAATGTAGCTAAATGTAAAACATGTTCTGCCCTTAGATTGTAAGCTTGGATATGTTGGTTTCCTGGAAAATCTACGTGCTTTTTTTCATTGAATAGTGTCTATATTTTATTTGACTTTAATTTCATCTTCAAAATGTCTCTAATTTCCACATCTGCTTGCTAATTAAAAAACTAGGGAGTACTTGCTGATATCCTAGAACCAATAATGGGCAAAGGACTCATACCAGCAGACCTTGATACTTGGAAGCAAAGGAGAAGAGGTGTACAAACTGTATTTAATATTTTTCATTTTCCACCCTTTTTATGTCCTTGACTCTGCATCTGATCTGATCCTTTGTACAATTTACAAGTCTTTTTCTCTGTTCATGAAGATTTAGGATATAGAAGGTATAAAAACTAAAAGGGGCTTCTACACTGGGTTCTTTTCACTGAGGTTTATTAGTCTTTGAGAGCAATTCCAGCGCATATTTTATGAGACAGGCTTGTTTTTGTTGCCTCTTTATGGGTTTCTTGCTTTCTACTCTTGGACTTTTCAAATGATAGATTTGCAAAGAGATTTAGATTCTTGTTTGAGCTGATGTATTCTCTTTCATTTTATTTTTGTATCTTTGGTTTAGGGTTTTGGGTTATCCTCTATTTTCTCTTGTTTCTTTAATGTCCAACATTCACACTATGGAGTATAATTGGATGTATAGCGTGATAAAACTTTCTTTGAGCTTGCTAGGTACTTTGACATCACTATTGACAAATAGCTCTTCTTATTGTCCTAGAAAATATCCTTTATGATAATGTCTTGAAGTGTTTTCTCATTAGAGCTGATGAAGAACCTCAAACAGTCATCTTTCAATAACTAAATGTTCTCCCAAATGTGTCGTCAAATATCATTGTCAAATCAATGAATGGAGTTCATCATTCCAATTTTTATGAACTGCAGTAATTACGAATTAATACCAGAAGTCAGTTACAAGTTACAACTTATGAGTATGAAGAACTTTTAAATCATCAGTGGTTTCTATAGGTTGTCTTTCCTGTGGTAATAATGTCAGGATTTTATGAATTAACCTAATATTATTTTTTCCTTAACTTTGTATTTCTAAAATATGCAGTCATTGCTCCGGCTTTCCACAACTCATACTTGCAAGCTATGGTCAAACTATTCACAGCTTGTTCAGAAAGAACAATATTGAAGGTTAATAAACTTCTTGAAGGAGAGGGTTATGATGGACCTAAGTCAATTGAATTGGATCTTGAGGCAGAGTTTTCTAGTTTGGCTCTTGATATTATTGGTCTTGGTGTGTTCAACTATGACTTTGGTTCTGTCACCAAAGAATCTCCTGTTATTAAGGTTTGTCTGAAAGGTTTTGCATTTCAAGTATACAGAGATGTTGGATTGATTGTAAATGAAAGTGTTTAGCTACCGATGTAGTTTACTTATTTATTGAAATTCAATCTCTTGTATGTCACGTGTTGAGAGATTTGTGTGGGTAAAAAGTAATAGGTCTTATCATCATTAATAGAAGTAGACAACACACCTTACATTTCTTCAAAGCTTCTCATCTTGCCAGTAATAAACTGCTTGTTTATTTATTCATAGTTTGTCATGAAATGCAAGTCACAATTTTAGTTCTCATTGGAATATGGTTTCAAGACCATAATTTTTTATTTGTTTATCTTACCATTGGTTAGGAGAGCTAACATACTCTCTGCTTTTAAGTCTTTTATAGGCAGTCTACGGCACTCTTTTTGAAGCTGAACACAGATCCACTTTCTACATTCCATACTGGAAAATTCCATTGGCGAGGTGGATAGTCCCGAGGCAAAGAAAGTTTCACGCTGACCTAAAGGTCATCAATACTTGTCTGGACGAACTTATTGCAAATGCAAAAGAAAGCAGACAGGTTAGTGATAGGCTAATTTCATGATTGAATATTATGATTGATTGCAGGAATCAGTCTCTTTGTTAGACTGCCACACTATGTTGACTGTACATGACATGGTCTTGAAATCACTCTATTTGCAGGAAACAGATGTTGAGAAATTGCAGCAGAGAGATTACTTAAATTTGAAGGTGTGTTTATCTTGATGGATTAATGCTAATTGCTAATGTTAAACTATCAGAGTACTTACCCGAAAACATGGAGTTCTGTAAATACCACCGAGTTTATTAAGATAGGAGTTTTCAGGATGCAAGTCTTTTGCGTTTCTTGGTTGATATGCGGGGAGCTGATGTTGATGATCGTCAGGTATATCTAATCCTAACCCAACATGCTTACAAAAAGCCATCCTGGCTAAAATTTGGTTGCTTTGGATAAGCAGCAAAGCTGCTGTGTAGACAATATGTTTCATTTCAGGTACTGTTCAAAGTAGGCTGTGCTTACTCTTTCTGTGTCTTGACAGTTGAGGGATGATTTAATGACAATGCTTGTTGCTGGTCATGAAACAACGGCTGCAGTTCTTACGTGGGCAGTTTTCCTCCTAGCTCAAGTATGTTTGTCTAATGTACTTGAATGTACCATGATAACTTTCATTGTTGGTTGTCATGACCTTATTTTAGACATTTCTGTTAGTGCAACACCATCTTAATGTTTTACCAATTTCCTTACTACAGAATCCTAGCAAAATGAAGAAGGCTCAAGCAGAGGTAGATTCGGTGCTGGGTGCAGAGAAGCCAACTTTTGAATCACTTAAAAATTTGCAGTAGGTTCCCATTTCATATTTACCTTTATATTCACTGGAACCTGTTTGATGACCTTTATTTACTTCAGAAATGTCTAATTTTACTGCCATAAAAAAGTAGCTACAACTGAAGTTATAACAAATTAGCAATAATTTTATTGTCTAGCGAAAAGGGAGCAAAATATGCCACATCTACATGAAAGACAAGTATTACAAGTAGTTACTTTCAATTATTTTCCCATGATGTGAGCTTTATAATCAATCAGCTTTCTTGCAAGGCAAGGTTTGCAATGAATATCAGAGTTGACTGTAGGGTGCTTTGGGGGAATATCACATTCTACTGCACCAACTAAGCAACAAGAGTAAAATAGTTTGTTAAGTACATTGTATGCTTTCAGGTATATTAGATTGATTATCGTGGAGGCTCTCCGGTTATACCCCCAACCACCTTTGCTGATTAGACGATCACTCAAATCTGACGTTTTACCAGGTATTGATTACTACAGATTGCTTGCTAAAGATGGAATGGAAACAAATTACATTAATTGTTTTTGTCACTCGGTATCCAAAATTTTAAATTTGTTCATGTGTTTAGAATCCCAACCATCAATACACGGTATGAAAATAATAGAATGTAGATGGGAACTTGGGTATTATGGAGTGCATGAATCCTACATCGAGTAGAATGAGATGTTCAGTGGAGTATTTAAGTTTTTGGTTCTCCCTTCTTAAGTTAATAGTTAGTTTTTTAGTGTGGTTTTCCAAGTGATTAGGTGCTTATAAAATGTTTAGGGAATATTAGTCATGAAGATTGAAGGTTTGGACTTCATAATTGATATACTTCACCCAGTTAGCATGGCAACACAGACTGGAAGTCTCATGCTTAACAGAACATAATATAGAATAAATTCCAACTTCAAAATACAGAGATAAAGAAAATAATTTGTAAAAAAGAATCCATTGCTGAACAATCAGAATTCAGAAATCCTCAGAAAATGGGTTTAGAAAAAATGCACAGAAAATGCATCAATTCGAAAAAGCTAATCAGTTTCCTATGCTTATGGGACAAGGAGACAGAACAAAACAAGCATATTCCTCAAAAGGATAAGGAGGGATAAATTTATGGCCTTGCACTCTTGCAAAGGGACAACACTCTAGCCACAAAAACACAATTCCACAGAATCTTTCCCTTTTTCTCTCAAACATTTAGCTGGATTGAAACAGTTGAAAGCTAGATAAACAGATACAACGTTCTCCTAACAGAAACTAACATGCAATAAGGGGCTTGATATTTGTTATAGAGCTACTGTGCAGTTGAATGCTAGCAATAAGGGGCTTGATATTTGCTTCTTCTCACACAAATCCCTTTACCTTGGAAGGAGGTTTAGCTTCCAAAAACAGATTGTCAAAGTTGATCTATCTGTATGGATTATGAATCAGAAACTGAAATAACGATTCCCTTATGAATGAATGAAAGGGGTTACTTCCAAAATTGGAGTGAAAGGAATCGACAACACTGGGAAAAGAAGCTTGGTAAAGATGGGTAAAGGAATACAAAGAGAATGAGTTTCCTTAGACTGAGGTCAAATAGTTTTTGTTGAGATATATCATATATGGTGAAGAGAAAAATAATAGTCTCTGTGTGTATCTATTACAACAGAGGAGCATTTATATATGTAAGTGTCTTAGATACAAAGAGATGGGCCAAGACCTATTTAGTTTCATTTAACAGTTTTAAATTAGAGTTTCATGACCATCTATTGTTAGTGTGAAGATATTTAGATTGTCAACAAATTATAAATCATCTTAGATATTACTTTTAAAATAATTATTAGAAAAAGTCAATAATGATAACCTATGAGTTTCAACAAATTAGACAATGAAACTTGTTAGAAAGTGATAAAGATGGGTAAAGGAATACAAACAGAATGATTTCCTTAGATTGAGGTCAAATAGTTTTAAATTAGAGTTTCGTTACCACGTACTGTTAATCCAAAGATATTTAGAGTTAGAAATCATCTTTAAAGTAATTATTAGAAAAGTCAATAATCTTACCATACATGACAACCTGTAATTGGGTGATAGAGTACCTTTTTAGTGCAATTTATTCTAATTAAATTCTTTAAATTGTATGCTTTAACTTAATTTGGATTTAAAAATATACATATTTAATCAATGAAGGAGGTCAAACAGACATCTTATGCATCATCTTCAAGCACTATTGTAAATGATTACTTACTAGGAATCTGTGTTTTCAGTAGCTGATATTGTATGATCTACAATAGACTAATGTGACTGTTCTTTCTTGTCAAGTTAGTTTTATTAGTTAATTTTTATTTGTCGTTTCCATTTGCGATGTTGTATCTATGAACTTTTGTCACGCCTCCAGGAGGGCACAAAGGTGATAAAGATGGTTATGCAATTCCTGCCGGGACCGATCTCTTCATTTCTGTGAGTACAAACATACGTGGCTCCTTGTTTCTTTTTTGAACAATAGCATGGAATTTAAGGACTAGAATTTCCCAACGTTCATGACAGCTTCCCTTTTGTTTAATATCAGAATGGAACATTTAATTTGCAGTTTCTTAACAACCAGGAGTTTTTTTTTCTGTAATTTTATTGCGTGGGGAAATAGGCTATCCTGTAGGTGGGCCATCGCCTTCGGGATCCAAGACATGCCATTAGTACTTTGTTAATATCGGAGTAACCTATTTTCCTCCTCGAAAATGATGCTTTGATTTTAATGTGATGAGTTTATATATAAATATACATAATAATAAAGGGTAAATTTGTAATTAAATAATATGAAAAAAATATTAAAATAATAGTATCGGAGATTATAACATAAAACTTTGGAGTGTGAATATATCATTACCTTTCTCCTGCAATATAAATCAAGAATACTCATCATAACTTGGTTTCACCACTAATACTTCAGTGCAACAGTCTGTGGTTTTTGTTTTTGCAGAATTTCACTTCATAGGTTTAAACTCTTGATATTTTTATGGGTGTTTAAATATTCCTCTATCCAGGTATATAATCTCCACAGATCTCCATATTTTTGGGACCGCCCTCATGAGTTCGAACCGGAGAGATTTCTTGTGCAAAACAAGAATGAAGAAATTGAAGGATGGTCAGGTTTTGATCCATCTCGAAGTCCTGGAGCCTTGTATCCGAACGAGGTTGCTTCCTGCTACTTTTTTTTCTTTTTGTGTTGACTCATTATTCCTCAACACTCACTCACAATAAATGTCTACCTGATCAGATTATATCGGATTTTGCCTTCTTGCCTTTTGGTGGAGGACCACGAAAATGTGTTGGAGACCAATTTGCTTTGATGGAGTCCACTGTAGCGTTGACTATGCTGCTCCAGAATTTTGACGTGGAACTGAAGGGCACCCCTGAATCGGTGGAACTAGTTACTGGGGCCACTATCCACACCAAAAATGGACTCTGGTGTAAATTGAAGAAGAGATCTGATTTACATTGACATATTGATGGTGTACATTTTTCTTATACAGAATAATGTATCGAAATTCGGACAGCTGAAATTCCACATCAATTTCAGTTGTTCTGTAGGGAAATAAGTTATCTGGAAAATAAATTTTGTTTGGAGAGTATTCCGGAAAGCATTTTAAAGAAAAGAAAGAGTGTTTACATAGCAAAAACACAGGTATATATTAAGACGGCTTCTTCCTGCTTAATATTTCAGATTATATAATTTATAAAAAAATTCAGATTCATAATTAACTTTTAGATTATGTAATTCAGAATTTTTCTTTTCACCTTTCACCTTTCAGAAGTCTTACTTATAGGTTGACTTGGGCCTCCACCTGTGTGGGCCAGATAATCAGTTCACCAAGACGTGTGTAGTGGTCCTCAGGTCGTGTGTAGTGACTTCCTGATATCACGGAGTGTATTTCGAGGTATGTCAGTACAAATTTTCCTGACAAATATTCTAAACGATACGCTCCCCCGACCGCTGTGTCTGTGACGCGGAATGGACCTTCTCAGTTGCTTGAAAACTTGTCGCTATCCTTCCGGGCATCGCTGCGTATGCGCCAAACTGAATATCCTTTCTGGAAGCTTCGTGGCTTTACCTTCGAGTTGTATCGCCTTGCTACCCTCATCTTACACACTTCCTCTCGTATTCTGCATTTATCTCTTAACTCGTTGATAAGGTCAAGGTCGACCAGCAGGCTCTCCTTATTAAGGTCCAGATCTAATGTTTGTCGTCGTAGTGAAGGCTCACCTATCTCGATAGGAATCATGGCTTCAGTGTCGTACGTCAGACTGTAGGGGGTTTCTTGAGTTATAGACAGCGGGGTACACCGGTAGGCCCACAAAACTTCTAGAAGTTCTTCGGTCCAATTACCCTTGGCTGGACCGAGTCTCTTTTTGAGCTCGTTGAGGATGGCTTTGTTGGCAGCCTCTGCTTGGCCGTTGGTTTGCAGATGTTCGACCGAGTGGTTGAGTGTATCCTCGCCTATAAAGGTCCTGGTTGATGAGTATGAACCGGGCGGCCTGTTGCTTCATTGTTTTCTCTAAGTGTGGGTCACATATTCCATCTGTCAAGTATTGTTTGATGGGGGTCATCCAGTTTGGTTGAGTAACAGTCGCCATACATTCTTCTTTGCCGACACTGGGTTTGGTCAGCGTGACGTGGACGACTGACCGGTGAACTCCTTTCTGCTTAGTGGTGGCCAGTCGTGATAGGGCGTCCGCATGAGTATTATTTTCTCGTCGGACGTGTTGGAACGATACCTCCTCAAATTTGGTTAACAAATTCCGAATGAAATGAAAATATTGTTGAAGCAAAGTTTCCACTACCTCGTATTCTTCTATAAGTTGTCCCACCACCAGCCGTGAATCGCTTCTGCAGGTTAACTTGGTTACTTCTAATTCATTGGCCAGATAAAGACTAACTGTGATGGCCTCATATTTGGCATGATTATTTAAAGTCTTGAACTCAAATTTTAGGGCCTGCTCAACGACAATTTCACCTGGTCCCTCCAATACTACTCCCGCGCAACACGATCGGTTGTTCGAAGAGCCATCTACATATAAAATCCACTTGGAACTTTCCTCCTCGGTCGACTACGAAGTTAGCTCTGTTGCGGAATCGGCAAGGGCTTGAGATTTAATTGCCCCCATGGGATGATATTGAATATGAAATTCTGACAATTTGATTGCCCGTCCTATCATTCGTCCGACCAAATCCTGCTTAGTCAGGATCTTCATAATGGGGTAATTATTCTTAACTATGACTCGATGGTTCTGGAAATACATCCGCATTCGTCGTGCGGTTATGACTAAGGCCAATGCGACCTTTTCTCCCATTTGATACCTGACTTCCGCACCATGCAATACTCGGCTAACAAAATACACTGTTCGCTCCTTCGCATCTATTTCTTGTACGAGGACCGAGCTTACCGCTTCGTTCGAAACAACAAGATAAACTATGATGGGCTTTCGTGTGTTCGACTTTTGGATAACTGGCGGAGATGCCAGAAATGCCTTCAACTGAAGGAAATTATGCTCTCACTCAACGGTCAATTCAAACCTAGATGTCTTGTTTAACAACTGGATGATGAGTCTCGTTCGTTTGACAAGTTTAGGTATGAACCGAGACAGAGAAGTGAGTCGACCAACCATTCGTTGGATTTATTTAAGGTTGTTAGGACTTCGCATTTCCACAATGACTTTACACTTCTCAGGATTTGCTTCTATGCCCCGATGAGTGAGCATGAAACCTAAAAACTTCCTTCCTTCTACGCCGAACACGCACTTATCAGGATTCAGACGCATGCGGTACTTGCGTAGAGCTTGAAAAACTTCTTTCAAGTCTGAAACATGCTGCTCACATGAGTCAGACTTGACAACGATGTCGTCGACGTATACCTCGACGTTCCTTCCAATCATGTCATGAAATACATAGTCCATCAAATGCTAATAAGTAGCTCCGGCGTTCTTGAGGCCGAACGGCATGACCTCGTAGTAGAAATTGTTGGAATCTTTTCTGAAAGTTGTTTTCTCCCTATCCTATGGGTGCATCTGGATTTGATTATAACCTGAGTATGCATCAAGGAAACTGAGAATATGATGACCAGCCGCTTCGTCAACCAGTCGATCAATGGTCGGTAGGGGATACGAGTCTTTCGAGCATGCTTTGTTAAGGTCCGTATAGTCTACGCACATTCTCCACTTACCGTTTGACTTCTTGACCATTACAACATTAGCCAACCATGTGGTATAGTGGGCTTTCTGGATGAAACCTGCTTGTACCAATTTGTCAATTTCTTCTCGGGCGGCTTTACGCCTTTCTTCCCCTAATTTCCTTTTCTTATCGGTCTAGCCTCTTTGTATACAGACAAACAATGAGTGATAATGTTGGGTTTTATCCCAGGCATATCTGTAGCAGTCCAAGCAAAAAGGTCATCATTTTTTATTAATGTCTTACCTATCACCTCTCAATCGTCCAACTTTAAGGATGTTCCCATGTATGTTTTACGGTCGTTTTCGCGGAGGAATATGGGTTGAAGGTCTTCCCTGACCTCCATTCAAGGATCATCCAATCGTGGATCTAGATCTACAAGGGCAACTAAGTGCCTTCTAGAGCCTCTTCTCCTGGACCGCTCTCTGGTGATCGACCCCTTCTGCTCGGAGATCGATAGCTCGTCATGGTGTATAGCCATCTGGTTGGTTCAACCTTTAGACTAGCTACATAACACTCCCACACAGTTTTCTGATCAACATGCACCATCACAATATCTCCATTGACAGAGGGAAACTTCATGGCCAAATGAGGGGTAGAAACAATAACCTTTAACCTGTTTATGGAAGGACGTCCGAGCAGTATATTATAAGATGTATTGGTGTTAACCAACAGATATCGGACAATAATTGTTTTTCTGAGAGAATCGTCACCAAAGGTGGTGAATAAGTCAATGTATCCCTTAGTGTCTACTCGTTCTCCTGAAAATCCAACTATTTGTTCATCATAAGGTTGTATCTCTGCCTCCAAAATTCGCATCTTTTTAAATGTTTCCCAACAGAGGATGTCGATCGAACTACCTTGATCTACCAGAACTTTAGAAATGGCAAATTTGTCTATCTCCATTGTAATGACCATGGGGTCATCCTGAGCGGGGTCGATCGCGGTGAAGTCGTCGTCAGTAAAGGTAATTGGAGGTATGTGTGGACGTTTATGTGTAGAGGCTGAATGGATAGATTGAATCGCCCTCAGGTGTTTCTTCCTAGCAGAGTTAGAACATCCACCGCCCGTGAAGCCTCCTGCGATATAATTAACCTCCTGAGGTGCTACGCCGAGTGGAACTGGGCTAGCAATAGTGTTAATAACTTCACAAACTCTTTGTTTGGTTCGACTTCTCCGCTCAGGGCTTTCACTTCGGGGTTGGGTCCGTCTGACTAGACTTTCACTTCGTTTTTGTCGGGTCGTGCGACGATAACCATCGCGGCTTCGATTGTCCTTTCGTCCAGAATGTTCTTTGTCTCTAGAATAGTCAATGTCATGTTGGGGTGACCGTGGTGCAACATTAGACGTTCTAATGAATTTGTGGAGATGACCGGCTTGGACAAGTTCTTCTATTTTATCCTTTAATGCCTGGCAGCCTTCGGTCGTGTGACCGTAATTATGATGATACTGACAACGCTTGGTCGTATCTGCATTGGGTGGTGTTTGCGCTTGTTTGAGCGTTGAGATGAGTTCAGCTTGTAAGGCTTCATCCAGAATCTTTCCTCTAGGTACCGTCAGATGGGTGTAATTATGGAAACGAGGACCCCTATTCGAACGATACCGGTCTCGGTCGGTCCCCATTACGGGAGGACGGATGCCCCTATTTTTCCCTCTTTCTTTCTCAAAAGGTTCTGCCAGTGTTTTCCTATGATAATCAACGTGTTCTTCTATCTGCATGAATTTGGTCGCTCTCGTCCTTATTTCGTTCATGTTGTATGGTGGTCGTTTTATAAGGCTCTTTGTGAACCGGCCTGGCAGTATGGCTGAGACTAAATGGTGCATTGCTCTATCTGGATTCAAATTCTTGATTCCCATGCAAACCTTGTTGAATCTGTCCATAAAAGCTTTCAACGATTCTCCTTTTTTCTTGTTTGACGTTGAGGAGGGACATTGAGGACGTATGATGGGGTCTACTCGTAGCATACTGGGGGTAAACTTTGTTTCTAGAACGTCGAAACTAGTCACAAAATTTGGTGGGAGCTCGGTAAACCATCACAGTGGCCCTTCTCTCAGTGAAGTGGGAAAAACCTTACACCACACTGTTTGATCTACGGTGTATAAGGTCATTTGCGTTCTAAAAATGTTCAAGTGCTCATCTGGGTTAGTGGAGCCATCATAAAGGTTCATCGTTAAGCCCCTCCATTTGTCGGGAAGGGGTGCAACAATGATGTCATCCGTGAAAGGATGACCCCTTGGATTTACTTCTCTACCGGGAGCGACGTACTTAACGCTTTGGTGTGTGTGATGCGTAAGTGAAGTGTGATGTACCCCCTGAGTTTGGGGAGTTACTGGTTTCGTCCTAGACTGATGCGTCCGTGGTGTTGGTATCGGCGTGTGGGAATGTCCTTCCCATTCGGACTCTTCAAGTCGCTGAAGTAGTCTTTTGTTCTGCTCCTTTAATTGAGCCATCTTCTCTGCTTGACGACGCCACTCTTCCTCTTGCTTACGTCGTTCCTCTTCGTGATGTAGTTGATCTGCAACTCCCTTCTGTTGCAGTTCCTGCATCTGGGCTTGGAGGGCTTGGAGCATGACCATTTGTTCTTCTGTCGTGATGTCATTATTCGTGTTATTTATCGTGGATACCATCGTTGCTTGTCGAAGTCCTTGTGAATGGAAGGCTACAAATTACTCGGGCCCCACGGTGGGCGCCAATTGTACCTGTATAGATGTCGAGGCCTAAGTAATGTTCGTCCACCTGGTACACAATTCGTTGTTGTGCCGGTAGTCTCCAAATCCTTCGAAGCTCTCTCTCTCCTGCGTGTGTGCTCCGCCGGTCGGTGGGGGTACCTGCGATTGCACTCCGACGCTCAAGTCAGTGCTAGTGTTTTGTCTATTCTCTTAGGATATGAAAAACGTACATTTCCCCCTTTCAGAAGTCTTACTTATAGGTTGACTTGGGTCTCCACCTGTGTGGGCTAGATAATTAGTTCACCAAGACGTGTGTAATGGTCCTCAGGTCATGTGTAGTGGCTTCCTGATATCACGGGAGTGTATTTCGAGGTATATCTTTAACTCATTCAACGTTAGTTATAACTGTTTTCTTGCCACGTATTTATTACGTTACATTATTAATTCATATCTTCGGTCGTCCAGGGTCCGACTGGTACAAATGGTATTTTTGGTAAAAAAAATTATGGAATAATTTTTACAGAAAATTATATATGTTTAATGGGCTAATATTTTCTTGGAGATATTTTTCTATACACAAATAAAAATTAATCCTTTAATTATATATAGGCGACAAGGTTTGTGAACTTTTAAATATACATCTACATAAAATTGATAGAAGAAATTTTAATTAAAAAATTATTTATGTTTGGTAAAGAAGTTTTTTTAATAATTTCTAAACTATTTTAACAAGCTTTTTATATTGGTATTTTGAAATAACGTACCCAGAAAAAAAAAATATTTTATCATCTTATCTCTTAAAATGGTAACAGAAAACCTTAATGTTCAAATTTTATTTATAGCTATAATTTTTTGTTATTGTTTTCTCTCATACTAAATTATTGATTTAACATTACAGTTATTTATTATTATTTTAATTATTCAATTATTTATTAGCATCTAAAATATTTTTTATTGAGACATTATAACTATTTTAAATTATTGATGGTTCTTTTGTTGTCTGTGTTCCACTGGTTAAGTTTTGCTTTAAGATCTGAACCTTAAATAGGTATTTCATTGTGAAAACAGTATGTGAAATACAAAAGGTTATGAAATTAAAATCTCTGAGCCTAACATCAGCAAACTACAAACTATTTTTACCGCCAATTTCGGTGTGTGCTTCTAGAACAATTACAAACAAACAATTCAAGAATATCTTAACCATTAAAAATGTTTGAAGAATAATAAATAAATAAACAAAAGTTGCCCTTGAAATAATTATATACTTGATTCTGGTTTAAGATTTTTTATTATTATAAAAGCTCTATGTTGAACATTATTATAAAATTTGACATTTCAGTTAAACTCACACGAGTAACAACAATCATTTGTTACTACATAGGTAATTTATACTTATTAAATAAAAAAACTCTAAGAAGGGACTAGATGAAAGCTTGTTATACCAATGAAAATACTCTTATAAATAAAGTCTAAGTTAGCAAGTTTATCAGTACATGCATTCCCTCCACGAAAAATATGAGAAATCATAAATCTGATTTTCCCACATGTAAGACGAGTGTTCCACCTATTACAAAGCATAAAAGAAACCATGGTCATAACATTAAATGCAGCACAAACCAAGGCAGAATCACATTCAAACCATAATTTAGTAAGACTCATATTTTGAGCTTGTTCAATAATATATATAACTCCATAACAACAACCAAAACAGTCTGAACATAAAAAAAAAAATAGAGAACTATTTCTATATTTTTTGTATAGATATAGTCCATCACAAATAAATTAAGAATTCATGTTAAATTAATCTAATTCAACTTATAGATAAACAAATAGATTTTCCAGATACACACACACTGATATTAGCACGAAAAATAGTGAATCACAAAACAACAAGCTTCAATTTTAAGCAAGTGATTAAGGTTCAATTGATAGCTTGACAATTACTTGAATAACCTATCACAATCAATCTGTTTCAGTGGCTTTTTAACAGGTTATTTATGTTCTTCTTAAAATCAAACAGTTTTCCAGAAAGTAAGAACAGTATGAAACGAGCCCAGAAAGAACAGATTTATTATTGATTGAACAAAATTATTTCTTAACAGTTTTGACAGATATGCAGAAATTTAAATGTAGAGATTAAGGGAGAATGAACACAAGGCAATTATACTGGTTCACTCAACTGAGCTACATCCAGTCTTCACCTAAACCAAGGTGAAATTCACTAAATCACACTTCAAGCAAACACAAATCCCACTGTTCTTGAACCCTACAAGAACTTAGGTACACTTGCTGAAAAACCCTATTTCAGCACACACACACTCTTCAAGAAACCCTATCAAGAAGAGTGTACAACCAAACTTTTACAAGAAAAGAAATGTAAAACAACTACACCTGATTGAGGATGCAGAAATCTGCCTTAAACCAGTAGAACAGATTGCTAGAACAGTAGCAACACCTCTCACCAAGCTTTTGGAACCAAACAAGAACAAGCACTTTGTGATTTTCGAAATCTTCTAAGAACATATGCTAACTCCTTGTAAATCCTCAATCCTCTGATGCAAAACTTGTTTTTACAAATGTATGATCGATTGTTTAAACTCAGAAACAAGTTTTCATTTTATAGAAAACCAACTTACAACATATTTTTGAAAAGCTGTTATAAAATGAACAGATTGAAAATAAAATGAACAGATTCATTTTCAAAAGCAGTTAGAGAATTTGTTATGTGAGGAGACTTAGTCAGCCATTCTGGTGCAGGGACAAAACTGAAAACCGTTTAAGCTAGTCATGGCACCAGAGTCAAAAAAGAATCTATTCATTTACAGATGAATAGATTTATTTTTCAAAACGAAAATAGAAAAAGCTTAACTATTTAAAACACAATCGTTTTGAAAGATAGAAGACTTAGTCAAAATACTTGATGCACAAAATCTAATTTTCACAAGACTTAGCCAAGGCATTAGTTTAAAAATGAATCTGTTTATTTGGAAAAGAACAAATTTATTTTTATGCAGTAAACGTGTTTTTTGTAAAACATGTGAAAAACAGTTTAAGAAATCCTATGCTTGTTCTTATCACATGGCCAGTGGTTAGGAGGTGAGTTACTCAGCAAAAAGCCTACTCTTAAACAACCTCTAAACACTACCTAAGACATTCTTAAAGCAAAAGGAAATATACATGAATTGTACATAAAAGTCTTCATCAAA
>Ga0123342_1005762_pt1 | contig 17714 bp, 6 predicted proteins | sample Turbeawhitnodule_FD_89960 | JGI IMG/M metagenome (GOLD analysis project Ga0123342, IMG submission 89960) | Root nodule microbial communities of legume samples collected from Mexico - Turtle bean Mexico white nodule | ecosystem: Host-associated > Plants > Roots > Nodule | place: Mexico: Nepantla...
TCATAAAAAATGTAAAAAGGTATAAATTCATAAATTAGGAATTATTTTATATGTAAATTAGCAATAAATCCTCATAAGTGCCTATATTTTAATATGAAATATTACTGAAATTAGACACTTATCGGTCGCTTCCTGTGTCGTGCTGATGAGCTACGTGATAAAACATAAAAACGCCCAATCTGTCTGATGCATTCTCGCTCAAGCGAGGAATTCTCACTTGAGTGAGAAAGGCGTTGATTTCCGAAAACAGTCCTGGAGCATTTTCGCTTGAGCATCCTGTTGCAAAATTGGCTTTTTCGGCACTTTCTCCATTATGGGACCTTCCAACTTTCTCTTTTTAGCTCAAATCATTACTCTTTAATCCAAATCTCCAATTTTCCTTAGAAACATGCTATTAACACCAAATTTGGGAATAAAATGCTCTTATTCAAATAAAGATCATAAAAATGTAAAAAGGTATAAATTCATAAATTAGAGATGATTTTATATGTAAATTGACAATTAATACTCATAAGTGCCTATATTTTAATATGAAATATTACTGAAATTAGGCACTTATCAATAGCGCGACAAACCAAACCATCATGACACCTCATGACCATTGGATCACATCTCATCCAACGATTAACACTTGTAGGACGTGGATCCTGGAGCAAAAATTCTCCCTTTATTTGGCCAAAACATTGGACTATTCTAGATTTCTTAGCACCTTAGCCCCTTGGAAACGATAAGTCGACAAATACCCGACGAGACCCGAAACCTATGACCACCATATCATATTGTCGAATCCACCCGATTCATTGTTGATCACATCAACAAGCAAGATGTACTAAATCTCTCAAAAACTAAATCTTGTCGAGCTTGGGGGCAAGTGTACCGTATACTACCGAGACTATCTGGGTGTGCTAAAAATTTCTAGGATACATTACCGAATAATACTCAAATACCCACCTCGAACACATCTCGACAAAGTGTAGTTAAAATAACTTAAAATGACTTAAGCACAAGGTTAAAGATAAAAACTAATACATAAATTAAGTGTGATATATCTATTAATCTAGACCTACTTAAGGTTCAACCCATTTCTATAAATAAATTGATCAATACGAAACTTAGATACACATATAATAGAATTTATTATCCCCAACCATAAAATATTAAGTACTGAACAGAAAACTTTTTATAAATATTTTCTTGGTCTGAATGGAAGATGAAATGACCAAGACCATCCAGAAATCGTAATACAAAAAATCCGCGCTAGGAAAGATGTTACCTTCCCAACCAGAGAAAAATATCAAAGTAAGGCATAATGAAATATGTGGATGAAGAGAAGGATGTATTCTTATATTCCTAATTTTGATGTAAAAAAATGAGTTATTGTTTGAAAATTCTCTCTCTCTCTCTCTCTCTCTCTCTCTCTCTCTCTCTCTATATATATATATATATATATATATATATATATATTATCAAGATTACATGCTGGAGGAGGTAGTTATTCATCAAGACAGAAAGGTACATTGAACATGAAAAGTTGTAATTGTTGGATACGCGTGTTTCTCTAGAAGTGGTAAAGAATGGATCATCAAGAAAATGTGCTGTAGGAGTCATGAGGATCAAATAACCACTGAAAGTACCTATACATAAGATTTGAATATAATTTTCTTAAAGTAACAAAAATACTACATATAAAAGATCTATTAAACTCAAACATGGACTAATAGATATTATCAATGGTGATGTTGTTCACCATTTTTTTGGATTCCTTATACAGGTTTGTATTTATTCCTTGACAATTTCTTTTTCTAATCTTTCTTTATTTCAAATTTATCTTAATATATTCTCAAGTAATTGTTTTTCTTTTATGATTTCTCGTATTCCTTTTTTTAATTATTATCTTGATCTTACATTTACGATCTTCATTAAACTTTTACTAGAATCGATTTAAGCATTATATTTTGATTTTATGTTTCTATTTAAATTATATTAATTTTTTTTATTGAAATTTATTTAGATGAGCCCTCATGCTTTACTGTCATTATTTACAATTATCTCTTTTTTTTAATCAAATCTCTTTAATATTAAACTTATATTTTAAAATTTTTCATTAATGCATTAATTTTTATTTTGAAAACCAAACATATAATGTAAAAATTAATATAAATACATCTCTTTGAGAGTAAGAGTTATTCCTTAAATTGGTTCTTATCTTAAAATGTCTTTTCTGATGGTTAATCCTCAAGATATTTACCCTTTAGGAGTTCTTTAGAAGATGGCGTATTCTCATTCTTAATTAATTTTCTATTTGTTTTTATGAAAGTCAAATTGAATACTAATACAAGCTTATGTCATTGTTAGTTCTCTTCCATGGGTTTTGAATAATCAAATCCTCTCATTCTTCCAAGAAAAATATCATAATGAGTTCAAAAGATTACACCAAATTTTAATGTCATTATTTACTTCAAAGCTCTCTTTTTTTAATCAAACATTTTTAATATTAAACTTATATTTTAAAATGTTTCATTACTGCTGTACAAATGTTACATTAATATTTATTTTTAAAATAAAAATACTATGTAAAAATTAATATAAACATAATGTTATTAGAAATGGATTGTTATTTATATCTCCACATTTTTATAAGTAACACTAAAAGTAAGAAAAACATTTTTTTAAAATTCATTTAAATTGAAAACATTTCAAATTTTTTAGTCAAAATAAAAAAAAATCTTTAATTTTTTTTATTAATTCTTATGTTTTTAGTGGTGCAATAATTTATAAAAAATCGTTACAACGAACAATTCCTTACCAAATTTCTCAAGGTTATGCTTGGGTTGGTGATATATAATGGAATATAATAGTAAACAAAAGTAATTTCATTAGTTGCTTATGAAAACTAGGATGAATTAGTCATCTATAATGGAATAGAATGACTTATGATATCAATTTTTTTCTTCAATTACTTAACCTTTTTTTTTTCATATTTGGGCTAATTAATCTCCATTTTAAATTGTAATTTTGGAATCGAACATGTGATTGATGGATCAATAATTTATTATTAGGTCAAAAGTTATATTTAATAGTTATGATACAACTCTTTTTACTTAGTATAACAATTTATGTGTTATGATTCAATTGTAACTTAACTCACTTTACCCAAATAGCGGGACAAATAATGCATAAAGAAACAATCTCTCCATCAATAATTACCTTTCTAGGAATAACACTTTTTTTTATTGTGATTTGGTCTACCTAGCCTCGCCACGAGACAATTGATTTACTTGCAATAGGCAACACTAATATAATTCTTTAACATTTATTTAACTTAAGATTGACGCTAATTTTACAATTTATGTTCATCCATGACTTAAAATAGGGACTATAGATAACCTTTAACCCTGGTATAAATAAGGATGATGAAGAACTATTGAAGATAGAGAAAAGGAGACAGGAAGAATAAACACAAGAAGGATGACAAAGAATAAAAGAGAAGAGGAAATGAAAGGGATATTCCAAGAAAGACTAACCAGAGGAAGACTCTAAGCTTTGGAATATGAGATTAGAAGATACGTGCATAAGTAGTTTCGTTAGTCTTTAGATGAACTTGAGAGAAGTTAGAAACTTATGCTTTGAACATGAGAGAAGTTAGAAATTCGTGCTTTGAACTTGAAAGAGAGCTTAGTTAAAATTCATGCACTCTTAATGATGGAGGTCCATCCTAGTCACAACATCTTGGGCTAAGAAGACCTTAGAAGATTGAAGATTATCGAAGGAAACACTCAATCTTTAAGTCCTTCTTTTAGGCCTTGTAAATATTTGTACATAACAGTGTATGATATCTTTTTAGGTCATGTATTCCAGGCAAAATAGCATAGGAATTTTTTAGGTATAAATTTTGTATTCAAAGTAGAATAAAACCCTAACCCTAGGTAGAATCTTGCGTGCCAAGCTAGGATAAAAGGGAAGCTTAGACTGCAAGGTACACTACTAGAAAATCATTAATTAGAAACCAATTTTATAGAAAAAAATTTATTAGTTGCTATATTGACTAAAAAAAATACTATTTTAGAGACTAAAAATTATTAGTATCTAAATTAGTTTCTATTATTGATAAATAGTTTCTAAATTGGTATATAATTTGCTACCAATTTTTAGTTTACCAATGATTTAGATTCTAAAGTTGGTAGTTAAAACCTTGGTAACTAATTAAATATTATTTAGATTCTAAAGTTGGTAGCTAAAACCTTGGAAGCTAATTAGATATTGTACTGGACCAGAGCGCTCAAAGCTCAGCACTCGGTGGTTGGACCTCGGCACATGGCGTAGACAGGTCAACTCGGCTTTTGGGTCAGAATAGCGAGCCATGAAATTGGGCCTCAGTTGAATGAGTAAGTTCGTCTTTGTATAATTAAGGTAATCCTTCATGCATAAGGCCTAAGCGGCTAGCGAGGGGTAATTATGGACCTAGAGGTGCACTTAGTGCGCATAGGGTCTAGTTCAAGTAAAATGCTTTCTTTTAAGCCTAAGCCCATGTGTGTTAGGGCACGTACATGTTAGGTTGCATGAATGATGAGAAGGAGAGCGCCATGTTGAGGGTGCCTACGTAAACAGACTGGACCCCTGATGCCGGTACATCAGTTGGTACCCTGGTGGTTATTCTGTTATTATTTTATGCACTCCCTATGGGAAAAATTTTGTTCTGTTGCAGCACCGTGAGAGTGTGCCCTTAAACAAAATATTTTCCAATTGAGTATGGTTTCAGTTGAGATTAGATTCTCGTGATATAAAGTTGTTACAAGAGGTAAGCTATAAAAGGGGCTTGAGTCCCCAGGTTAAGGTACGTTGTTTCTAAGATTGAAACTTACTACTTCTAAAATTCTTATAAGCCCTGTACTGACTTGATCGTTAGAGTGCAATCAACAGGTAAGACCCCCTTTGTTTCAACGGAGCTACGTTATAGAGCAACAAGAGATAAGACGGGCTTGTGAAGAAACAGACGAAGCTAGAGCTTGTGATCAGAGTCAACCGGCGAGCAAGTCAACCGGCGAGCAAGTCAACCGACAAGAACATTTGGTGCCCACCGTGGGGTCCGATGAAACCAGATCCCACCCGCAGTCGTGCTCGAGTTCCTAGACGTGATGAGCAATACAAGGCAAGGCCCATTAGGATCTGAAGGGAATAACAACCCCACCATACAATAGTTTATGGAAATTGTGAGTGCTCTCTAGGAGGTAATGGCGACATCCAAGGCTGAGTAGGAAAGACTCATGGCGGAAGTCCGAGCTGAGAAGCTGCTCGGGCAAGACCAGCTAATGGCGGACCAATGACGAGTTATGCAGGACCAATGAGGAATTGCGTAGGAGTTTACAAAAGATTAACGAACGTTCCACGAGAGAGCGAGGCCTGACTACTCAACTTAGGGCTCGCTCAGATCATTTTCGCAGGCAATTATGGACGTTGTCATACAAGCCAATTTCATAACGTTCAAGATCGTTTTTACAGGAGTAGAAGACCCCAAGAGCCATCTTACAACATTCAATGCCCAGATGATGATCTCGTGAGGGACTAATGCTATGCATTGCAAGATGTTCATGGGAACTTTCCCAAGCACGACATTACAGTGGTTTGTCGGCCTTCCTAATGGCCACATAAATCTTTCGATCAGTTTTATGGATTTTTCAGGATATAATTCATTGTTAATCAGGCCCAACCGCTAGTCTCTTTCGATCTTTTCGATATTAAGCAAAGACAGGGAGAGCCTCTGAAGGATTTTTTGAATAGATTTGGGGCGTTTGTAGTAAAGCTTCAAATCCAGGATGAGGCTTTGATGGTCCACGCCTTTGGACAGGGGGTCATGTTAGGACCATTCAATGAGTCGCTGATAAAAAAATAAGCAAGGAAGTTTGGGGAGATGCGACGACGAGTTGTTGCCCACATCATCGCAGAGGATGCTGTATCAGTGAAACGCAGTAGAATGCACCCAGGCCAAGCCAAGCCCAAAGAAGGCTACCGATCTCAGCCTTTAAGGGTCCATTAAGTCCCGACCGAGAAGAGGTCATACGCACGACGCCCACCTTACGTGCCCAGGAAGAGCCAACCCAGGACGAAGGCGAAAGATGATCTGCCCTTCTGACCAAAGTTTCGGATGACTTAGAAGAAGTTGTTGGGTATGCTGGAATGGCGGATAAGCTGAGGTTCCCCCCGAAATCGGATAGGAACTTGGGGTCGTGCAAGGACATTTGATGCGAGTTCCACAAAGGTTTCGGGCATGACGTGGAGCACTGTATATCCTTAGGCTACCAGTTAGCAGGCTTGATAAAAGATGGATTTTTGAAGGAGTATTTGGAAGGGACCCAGGAGGGATCAAAGGAAGAAAACCCTTCAGTGGACCAGGGAAATGAAGTGCCTGTCCACGACAAGCTGAACACCATCTCGGGAGGATTTTAAGGAGGGGGGGTGTTCCGCCTCCAAGCGTAAGAAGTACACAAGGGAGGTGATGATAGTAGAGGCGCGAGAGTCTAACCTGCCAGCCGAGCCAGATCTTTGCTTTACAAGTGCTGATTTGGGAGGCGTGGTCCCACACGAGGATGATCCAATAGTAATCTTCGTCGTTACCGTGGGGAGAAGAGTACACTGAGTTCTCATTAACCATGGAAGCTCGACTGATGTGATGTTTTGGGTAATGTTTAATAACTTGCAGTTGTCACCTGACCAGTTGAGACTGTATGACAGTTGTTTGTTTGGCTTCGCTGGAGACCAAGTGGAGGTGCGGGGACATGTGGAGCTGAGGATGACCTTCTCAGACGGTGTCTCATCTTGCATGATCAGTATAAGGTATTTAATGGTCAATGTTGTTTTGACCTATAATTTGCTTTTGGGTAGGCCCTCCTTGAACAAGTTAGGCGCGGTGGCCTCGACGAGGCACATAATGTGACCCTCCCTCAAGGGAGGGGTGATTGTCATCATGTCTGACCAGAAGGCGGCGAGAAAGGGCTATGAGAATAGCCTGAAAAGCAGAAGGGGAGTGTATGGTCACCACCCAAACACAGGGGCCAGAGATGACCACCCAAGCGGAAGCCACCAACGAGAGACGACCTTGGCCTGCTGGTGAGGTTCAAGAAAAGGAGATTGAAGGGAAGAAGTTCAAGCTCGGTTCATCACTAGGCCAAGAGATGCAAGATTAGATTGCCGAAGTGATAGCGAGACACATGAATGCTTTTGCATGGTTTTCTGCAGACATGTTCGACATAGATCCTGATTGGGCAAAATGTGCAAGCCTACGTGGACGACATGGTCGTCACCTCAGAAAAAGGGATCAACACGTTGCTGATCTGGATGATGGTGGGTGAGAAATGTCACACCACTTGGAGGGTGGTTTTGCTCCAAGATGAGTGTGTTGGCCGCCACTTGAGAGCTTCCCAAATCACTCAAGATAAGACCTTAAACCTAAGAGGACAAAAGCCTCACTAAGAGATCACACAATTTATGCAGAGTTTCTTTACTTCATTTAAATTCAACTTGAAAAATACAATGGGTAAGCCTCTTATTTATAGGTGGAGGAGCCTTGAAAAACAAATAAGAGGGGTAGGATGGGAAAAAGGAAAAAAAGGCAGCCTTAGGATTTGACTAAGTCAAACCCGCACCATAGGCTTGTCCTTCTATAAACTAGGTCAAAAATCCTTCCTAATGGGTTAGGAACAAACTAAAATGATAACTACACGTCCTATTATGCTAAAGACACCTTATTATAGCCTATCTTTGCTATTGGACCCCTAAAGTGAGCCCAAATTATTTACAACATATTCTATTCTTTAAGAAAACCAGTAGGAAGAATATTTGGTGCTCTAGTTTGTGCTCATCTTCTCTGGTTGGGTCCATGACCTCCTTGGTGGGATCTTGAATTATTTGCTGAGATGACTGCTCACCATGTGTTTTGTCTTTTGGTTCCTTGGTCATCTTCATAGCTACTTGGTTTGTATCAGTACCTAACCACAACATTCAGGACATTTTGCATTACTGCCATGACAACCTTGTAGGAGGCCATTCAGGACCTTAAGGAACAACAAGGAGTGTTGGATGTGAGAAATTCCAAATAGCAAGAGGCATAATCAATAAAAGGAATGAGATGCCACGACAACCTATGATTTTCTTTGAGATTTTATGTTTCAGGCATTGATTTCATGGGACCTTTTCCCAATTTTGTTGTTTTTCTTATATATTATTTGTTGTTGATTATGTATCTACATAGGTGGAAGCTAAGGTGATCAAGACTAATGATTCTAAAACTGTTTCAACTTTTATCAGGATAAATATTTTATGCAAGTTTAGTGTGCCTAAAGCCATGATTAGTGATCAAGGAAGTCATTTTTGCAACAATATTATAGCAACTTTGTTCCAAAAGTATGGAGTGACTCATAGAATTTCTACACCTCATCATCCTCAAACTAATGGACAAGCTGAAGTATTTAATAGAGAAGTGAAAAATTTGGTACTAAAGTAGGTTCAACCTTAGACAAGATTGGAGTCCGTTGCTAGATAAGTATCAAATGTTCTTAATTTTCATATCAAATTAGGCATGGAAAGAATGTCTTTTTCCAAAAAATCATGCTTCACCCAAAAGGAGATAAGGGAGTGCATAAATTGAATGAAAAAAAGAAGAAGAAATCAATAATAAAACAAGAGGAATCACTATTCATTATATTGGCTAGGTTAGATATTTTTTTTTTATAAAAGCTTTCATGTTAGGCATCTCTATGCAACTTGACATCTTATCTAGACTGACTCTCAAATAACAACAATCATCTGCCATCACATGAAAAAATTATTATTAAAAAAAAGAAAAAAAGAAAGAAGATACAAAAAAAAAATTGGAGGATTAGACCAAAATCCATATGTTAACAAAAGCGATATATAGGTAGACTATACCTATTCGTAAAGAATTCTAAGAACAGACTAGATGGAAGCCTATTATACCAATGAAATGATTCTCAATGAGTAAATCCTAAATTAGCCAACTTATCAGCGCACACATTTCCTTCACGAAAAATATGAGTAACCCTAAACCTGATTTTTCCACAGTAATTAAGACAAGTATTTCATCGATTACAGAACATCCACAAAACATTAGTCTTAGCAGTAAACACAACACAAATCAAGGCATAATCACATTCAAGTCATACATTAGTAAACTGCATCTTTTGAGCTTCCTCCATAGCAGTTTGAACTTCAAGAAACATAGAGAAAACACCAATAAACTCTCCCATACTCCCACGAAAAATACCTCCACAAGTAGCAAAACCATGATATCCCCTAGCAGTCCCATGAGTATTAATTTTAACCAAACCTGATGAAGGGAACTCCCATCTAACAGGAAGATGACGAAGAAATTTACCAGTATGATTATTAATACCAAAAAACTTAATCACGTTGAAATCCAACATATCATTCTTCATTGAAGCTTTAGACGAATTTCCCACTAGACAAGTTAAATATTTAATTACCAAAATAGCCCTAGAAACTCAATATTATCCTGAAATCTAACATAATTTCTCATACGCCATATCATCCAAATAGAAAAAGTTATTACAACAAGCTTAATCAATTTAACCAAAGGACTACCATCACTTTTAATAAAAGAAAGAAGATCATCCTTATTAGAGAGATGATGTTAAATATAAATATAGAAACTACTTTATAATATAGGAGTATTATAATAATTTTTTATGTTTGATGCTAATTAAAATACTATATCCAAAACAATAAAATAAAATAAATTTAAATAACGTTTTCCTTACAAAACTTTGAAAATATAATTTGAATTGAAAATAATACAAATTTAATGTATTTAATTTTGTTAAAACTTTTAAATTCTTTATCCAAAGATATGTTTCAACAATATGTCATAGTCATAATCATTTTGGTTCCCTAAAAGGAAAAGATGAATTTCAAATTTGCCATTTTTTTCAAAGGACAAAATTTGTGTTTTTCGCCTAATAATTGAAATTAGGATACATATTATATAATTGTTGTAAAGTGTGTCTAAATAATACCTTAGTACGGCTCCGGTGGAAAACAAAAGAAATTTCACATTGAATGCATATTGTTGGTAGGTTTCTGGGGTTCATATGGTTTGAATTGATTTAGGTTTATATATGAAGCTTAAAATCAATATAAAGTAGGTTCAGCTTTTAACAAATAAAACTGCAGTTGCAGTGTTCTGAGATAAACCTCTGAATTATTTTGGTGAAATCCCAATTTATTCTAGATATATATTGCTTGGTTTTGAAGGAAAAATCTGCAGGCTCTTACCCTCGCACACTGCGGGACACAATACAGCTTTTTCAAGGTTTCTTGTTCTTAAAAGCACATTGTTTAATTACCAACTAACACTGTTACAACTTCACTTGAATTATTAGGAAATCTGTAAGAAAATGAATTCGTTATTTCTTTTACTCCTTTTGCGTAAAGACTTGCCTAGGGTTCCCTCAAGCCTTGAAAAACTAATCTGGTACAAGCCTATTTTTACTCGTTTACTGTTGATCCAGACCACATTTGAAGTGTTAAATGTTGAGTTCACTCTTTCAGAGGCTGCAATAATTGTCTGTTAGGGTTTTTCTTGTTTGGCAGGCTACAAAGTACTCTCAATATTTAAAGACCTACTCAAGACAACAACACAATTAGCAAACGATGGAGCCTATGGTGTGCCAAATTATTCAAGTTAGCAAGTCAAATCCAGGCTCTAAAATTCTTGATGCTTTATAGCACACTTTTCATCAACTGTAGCATATATGTATCCACATCTTATTGGAGAAGCACATGCATCTTAATGGAGTAATAAACTCATGCAATTAGGCTACTAAACCAAATTTAGTTACTTATGATACAGAATAATGAAAGTCAGATCTTACAAGTTGTGCCGTGCAAATCTCACTGCCATCTGCCTGTGGTCCCTCTTTCTATGAGTTGAGTGGATGCTTTTTAAGACCTAAGTTGGTCCCTCATCTACAGCGCAGCTACCTATGATCTATAATCTAATCCAACTGATCACACTCAAATACCATACACCACATCTTTTGAAACTGATTATGACTCTAGCTGAATTTCTTCCACTCTTGTTTCTGTTAGTTTTCTATAACTTGCTGCAAATCTTAGTCTTATCATCTTAGTTAAGAATATTTTGGTATAGGAATAATTCTAAGTCAATATAACACCGCCAAAGGGATTTCATTCTTGTAAATATTCTTAGGTTTCAGTCTTGGAAGATCTTGCTTTTAATACTATCGGAAATGCATTAGTTCTTTAGATAATGCTTTGTGGAATTCTCTTTGTTTCCTTTACAACAGTGCGAATTTCTTGATAAAGATACATGTGGTTGCACATAAAAGTGTAAAACCTGCTTTCTATGAGTTTTATCTTGTAAATAAAACGTCTTTATAAATGGATTGAAGCTCATCTTTTTCTCTGTCTTTTCTTTTTATCGTTCTCCCTTTGTGCCGGCAGTGTTTAGTCCAATATTGAAGCTTTTGCAACACTAAATTGAATAATTATGTTGATAACAGTTAATGATTAAGGCAGTGATTGTTCAGTATGAGGTATGAGCAGATCGAGGAAATTAACACTGCCACTTTGCTTACGCGTCATTTCAAAAGGATGCCACGTTATCAATGATCATTTACTCTTTACATTTAAATGCTAAAAGTTGAATGCTATAAAACTCACAACTTCACTACTCGTTCATGAAATTCTGAATTGTAGAGTGAATTTTGCCCTTTGAGATAATAGGTTGAAATATAAGGTTGGGGTCATCTGCTCAAATAATTAACATTTAGGTGCTCATTTCGGAAACACTTTAATTTTAGGGTATTTCTATATCCTTTCCCTTTCATTTCTTCTCTTTCTAGGTTATGGTGGAAGGCATAGAACAGAATAACCAGATAGCATCCACAATTTTTCTCTCGTGTAAGTTGGTTCTTGTCATTTTAATTATATTTTCACTCAAATCCTATTTTACATATGTACAATTTTCGACTTCCAAGGCTATTATTTTTGCTCCAAATTCGGTTTCACAAGCTATCAATTGAGTAAATAGAATTGTACTCGCTTCAATTTTCGGGAATCAACATGACTTCAACTGCAGTGGAGTCAGATGGGAAATCTGACTTCAGTGCAGAACTTTAATTTTTTTTTTTCTTTTTTATATTACTTCTCCAGAACCTCTTTTTATTTACCAACTACCGAAAATGAGAATATTTTGGTAGTCAAGAATGCAACAACTTTTGAATAATCTTGCAGTCAGTTTTACCACCGAAACTGTGTAATAATATCAGAAAAGGGATTCTATTTCCAATACCAATGCATAAAATTTTCCTTTGTTTGTCAGGGGTTACTTGCAGCGCGCCATATATATACTGGAGAGAAAGATGAAGTAAGTAGATGATGATGATGGCGAGTTCAAGAGAAGGTCAACAAGCGAAGCAAGAAGGTGGCCCCATTAATATTGACAAGTTTTCCAAGGCATCTTCCAGTACAAAACAATGGACAGCGTTCAGAAATCCAAGAATTGTGAGAGTGTCACGTTCTTTTGGAGGAAAAGATAGGCACAGCAAGGTTTGCACCATAAGAGGGTTGAGGGACAGAAGGATTAGGCTCTCAGTGCCCACAGCAATTCAGCTATATGATCTTCAAGACAAGCTTGGGCTAAACCAACCAAGCAAAGTCATAGATTGGTTGCTTGAAGCAACTAAACTTGACATTGACAAGCTCCCTCCACTTCAATTTCCTCAGGGCTTTGGTCAATTTCATCATCCACAAACCCTACTCCCCTTTCATGATTCAACTGCCTCTCAGCTTTCTCTCGGACCCTTCGGTGATGCTAGCTCCACATTTGTAAGGGATGGGGGCGTTCAAAACGTCATGGCAAAGTCAAGGTATTGGGAAAGTGTAGATTCAATATCAAGATTAAAAGGCAAGGAAGCTGAAAAGGGCAAGTGGGTCAAAACGAATGAGCAAGAAAATCATGAAGACGATGTTGTTGGAAGCTACAGCAACTTGCATGCATCTACTCAGAGGCTTTTCCCTATGGGTAGTGGTACCACCACTACTCACTCCCTTTTACCTGGTTTGTTAAACAATACCATGCCATATAACCCCTACAATGCCGACCCTTCTAGTTTGTCGTTATCCCAATTTGGAGGCCATGGCTTGTTTCCTTCCCAGCAGGTAGATCCCGGTCCAAGCACTGGAAATGGTGTTCAATTCCCATCTTCTTTGCCATTACCTTCATCGGCTTCTCAATTTTTCTTTGGCTCGTCTTCTGCTACACCATCAATGTTCACTACCTATGCTCCATTTCTTACACCCTCAGTAGACAATGATCCTAGACAGTTTAACCACATTCAGTTCCTCAACTCAGGTTCTCAAATCTTGCCTCATCCTCTCATTCCATCTCTTCACTCCTTCAATTCATATGTCAGACCCTTCCCAGCAACACCCTTTAGTTCAAAGCTTTTGGAGTCAGATAGCATCCGCAGTCAACATGATAAGGGTAGCACTTCTTGAGTCTCCTCACCATTGTTCTTTCCAAAGTGTTAGATTGTTGCCTCTAAGCAGGCAGCAACGGATGTGAGCAGATTCTCCATAGAAATCACTCAAGAAGCTAAATCACATCATATTTTATACACTTGAACCAAGGTGAGTACATGCATGTTTGTAGGTATGGCAATGCTAGCTATACATATGGGATGAATATTTTGTATTTGAATCTTTGTTATTTCAGTTATAGGTACCTTGTTGAGAAACCATTCTGGGTACACGTTAGAATAAGTACCAAACTAAATGAAGGAGTTCTCTTTCTTTCTTCTATGCATATATATGAATTCCATCATATTTAATTTAATTTATGTAAAAAAAGAAGTCACGGTCACTTTAGTTAGTTAGCAGTGCAGGTCCGTGATCCAAGCTAATTCAGTTACCAACGTGCTATAGCTTGAAAGGGTTAAGCTATAATTTCTTTTGATCACAGCAAACATCTGACATTGAATAATGCATACGATGTAGCTTCAAAGGATGACCATAAAATAAAGTTGAAGAACAAATGTACGTACGATGTCCTTGAGTAAGGGTTATAATAATTACCTATTATTATTTCTTATCTTTTCTTTGACCTTCCAATTTAAAATATTCGTTATTAAGAAAACTAGCATTCACTTTGTTTATTAATAGTTTTCCTTTCGCTGAGGAGTAATTAGTCAGAGAACACAGAAAATCTCCCTTACGTATTTGTTGCTTCTATGCAATTAGTCCATTCTTACCAAATTCATCAAACAGCTCTTACATTTAATTAGAATTAATTTTAAGAGTAATAATGTCTCTGATTAACCAAGAAATCATCCTTAGATGAAGTTCATACACACTCAAACATTAAAGTGAAAAAAGTAACTTCACTGGTGGGCATAGTTGGTTAAGCTTTCAAAGAAAATGCATTTTACCAGAATGAAGAGATTGGTAAAGTATATGTAAAAATAGTTGTTAGTTATCTTAGTTTGTTAGGTAAATATCACTCTTTGTTTCAATTCCTTTTTCAATCATTTTAGTGCTAATTTAAATAAAGAACCAGTCGCGCAAATTGGGTTCTTTTTTCCATTTGACAAGAGCTGCAACCACTGACACATGTTATTTCTAGAGCTAACATAAACTTATATGGATTACTTTTATTTGCAAGGCAACAATACCTTGGAAACTTTGGAAACTTTTAGGGATGGTGTTGGTGTTGTATATATGCTTTGCAATCGTATCAGTGTCTTGCAACAGTAGTGATGGTCGGTTTGCTCGATGCATGTTTTTGTCATAAACCTGTTCTAGTTCCAGGATGCATGACTCCTTTTCCTTGCTACCTAAATGTCATGTCTATTATACATGAAAGATTGAAGAGTGTGAAAAGATTAAAAAATTGTGCCTTGTTTGTGGTACGGTATGGAACATATAAAGTTATATGTTACATTTAGTGTACATATACATAAGTAGCAGTCACAATACCGTGGTATATAATTAACACGCTATCTGGAAAGATGCGTGATGAATTGTTAATAAATGTGTACCATGTCCTTGTGAATTAACATATATATGGTAACATTCAGAAGCTAGCTAGTAATGCAACCTAATCTTGAATCAAAGTAGGTACGAATATTGAATATTGTTAAAGAATATGGTGAAGAGAAGTACCCTAATTATATGTAAACTGAATTCAGAAACAACTAACTTTTGATGCCTTTAGATGATAATATATATGATTTATTCCCGATGCATGCAGCTAGCAATGCATGCCGACCTAGTGCATGTGAAGGTCTGCAACAAACTTTGTAATTAAAGATAACTTGAAGAAAGAAAAGGCTTGGAGATTCAACCTACCATGACACCCTATATATAGTAAGATGGAAAAGGAGGAGAAAGAATATTGGTCCAATGATAAAGAGAAAATAATGGTATGAAAATTATATAAAGTTGTAAATACATATGGTTGTGTTTGATCTAATGAGAATTGAATAAAGTAAGAAAAATGAAAAGAAAAGCTGTGAAGATGCATGCTACAGTCCAAAGTTCTGCATATATACATAGATGTGTGTGAAGAAATTCAGAGCGTTGTAGAGCGTAATGGACAATGAGTCTCGTGTCTGTCCTCATCTTTGTACCCTATTTGACAGCATCGTGATGAAGGCATGGAAGCATCCATCCATACAAAGTATGGAAAAGAGAGAAAAATGTTTCCACATCTACAGTTACCACTGACAATGAAAAGGAGGCGACATAAAATCACTGGCAGAGACTGAATTTGAAAGCAGTCTCTGTAGTATACAATAATATATCACAAGATCCAAGATAAAAATTAAATTAAGACTCAGTGGTTGCAGCAGCGGTTAGGTTTTCAACGGGTCCTCTGGAATAGAGTCATCAAAGAAAAATGAACAAAAAGTTTTTCATATTTGTCTGTGTGGTCCTAATTAATTATTCAACGGCTTTAAAACATAGAAACAAGGAAAAAAAATTCAGACTGCACAGTGCATTATCATCTAAAGACCTTTTTTTTTTTGCTTACACGATAACATTGTGTTTCACTAGCCTCTATTAATTTGCATAGAATCTTGTTCAAAGGACTTGCAGTTTCTGACACTCCTCATAACGCATCCTTCAACCCTTCAATTAATGTATGAATGAAACCAAACAAATTAAAATTATTAATAACAATTTATTATGTGGCAGTGATGTGAAACTTTTGACTGATCCAATATTGTGTTGGTTGGATGAGATTGAAGTGTTGTTATAATCAACCATGTTTACTACTAGTATTGTACTATCTCATGTGTGATATTTTATTATACAAGACTAACTTCACTATCATGTGACAAGGAAATAGTAGAGGAAGTAATGTTAGTTATTGATAAAATAATGTGCACCTTGGAGTATGTCAATTTTATTTTTTTTTAAAGTTTATTTATGTTAATTATATTCTTAAAATACATTTAACTTTTAATTCTTAAATATGTGATAAATAAATATTATGTTAACATATTTCAGTTATTAAAGGAATTAAAATTATTTTGAATAATACAATTGAATATTTAAGAAACTAAATTCACATTTCATATCAAAATATCTATTTAACAAACAAAATATATATATATATATATATATATATATATATGCACATTATGTTAAGAAATGGATTTATTTTTTTATTATAATATTTACATTAAATGAAATGATTTTTTTTTATTAAATTGAATACAGTTGTTGTCTAGTCAGTTTAATTAAACTTAAAAGGAAGAAAAATTAAAACCAAACGGTATTAATGAGTTCACATTTTGGTCTAATTTTATGATTTCTTTTTTATTAAATTCCATTCAAACAAACCTCCATATGATTATTTAAAGCATGAGACTCTAGTTTTATAACATATAATCATAATAATATTATGACAATTTTTCAATTTGTATAATTAATATAAAACAAATTAATAAAGTATGATAAAAGATTCTATTTTATTTTTTTACATAAATATTTCATTATAAAAATAATAATACTTAGTGGATGTATAATAATTTAAAAATTATAGAATTTGGTTCAACTTGTAATCTTATTGTAACATCGAGGAATTTTGTATGGAGTCAGGGAATAGAGAAGAGAAAAATAGTATGGTTAAAGTGAGAGGATGAATGTCAATTAAAGTAAAGAGATATTAAATTATTTAATATATCATTACTGGTTAAGTGAAACTGAAGATTATGGATGATAAATCGAAAGGAATTTTGGAAGGATATTTTACCATCAAAATATGGTGCTCTTGGAAGCACTTGAATGCTAATGAAAATGTAAAATACGAGTCGTGGTGGTGGAGAGATCTTAGAGAATTTTTTGGAAAAGCATAAATGGAGAATGGTTTGATGACAATGTATATTGGTAGGTAGGTCAAGGAGTGATTATAAACTTATGGGAGGATTGGTGGTGTAGCCATCTACCTTTGATGCTGAAATATCCTAGAGTCTTTAGAAATGCAAAAGCTAGGAACATAACTCTTAAGGATGTTGGTGGGTGGGTAACTTATAAATGGGTGGTGTTTAGAATGGAGAATTAGCTTATTCAAATGGGAGAAAAACCAATTTCTTTGAGCTCAAAACTTTCAATCTTCATGATCTAATTAGCTTCATTGAAGCTTCATAAGTAAA
>Ga0123342_1005763_pt1 | contig 17714 bp, 7 predicted proteins | sample Turbeawhitnodule_FD_89960 | JGI IMG/M metagenome (GOLD analysis project Ga0123342, IMG submission 89960) | Root nodule microbial communities of legume samples collected from Mexico - Turtle bean Mexico white nodule | ecosystem: Host-associated > Plants > Roots > Nodule | place: Mexico: Nepantla...
AGCATCCATTCTATAGGTAATTGAAATAAAATTTATCAGTAATCTAGAATTAAATAAAACTTAAAGATTTGATCACTTTGGTGATTACAAATCTATCATACAAATAATTCCATAAATAATATCATTAGTTGAAATAAAATTTCATCCATAATTTGAAATTAAATAAAACTTAAATATTTGATCACTTTGGTGATTACAAATCTATCATACAAATAATTTCAAAAATTATACCATTAATTGAAATAAAATTCATCCATAATTTATAATTAAATAAAACATAAAGATTTTTCCACTTTGGTGATTACAAATCTATCATACACATAATTCCAAAATTTCAATTTAAAATTTAATACATAAAGCGGAAAAATTAATTTTCCATTCCTCACTTTCAAACAATTAATTAAACTTTAATTAAATGTAAATTAAATTACATTATAATATAACATATAACATAAGTTGCAGGAAAGAATTATCCATTAATTAAATTTTAATCTAAGCAATTCATACATGAATCCAATTTTTCTTTTCTTTCCTAATCCTTAATCCTACGTAAGATGCAGGTAAGGAAATTAATTCATAAGTTTCATTAATAGAATTAAAAAATAAAATAACATAAGGCCCAGGAATGAATGACGTAAGGTGCACAAAATTTCAATTTGTTAATTAAATTCAATATTATATTATAATTTCATCTTCACGTGCAGTTTCATCTTTCTTCAATTGAATTAAAAATTCAATTAATGAAACTTTTCAAAATGACATAAAGAGGCACACCAACACTGCTATGAACAAAACCAAAAAGCTTGTATCCCTTACACAAAAGCTCAGCGAACCCAGTCACCAAACGGTGGTTTCCGAGACACCCACTTTAGCACCCAGACATATTCTACTCAGTCACCGACGACATGCCTTAAGCCACGAACCACCGCGCTTAGCTACAAACCACCACACGCTAGCTACGAACCACCGCCTGAATCACTGTGCGAACAAGGGGTGTTGGATCCCGTTCAGGGAGACGACCACCGGACCATCAAAGGTCATCGTGCGACGCCATTTCTCTCCCCCTCGAACCTCGACGCCTCCGCCAAAGGGCGCAATAACCACCGCTCCAACCACGAACCGTCGCGCTTGAGTTTCGATCTTGATCCTTAATGCCGAACCAGGTCACGGCCAACCACGTCATCATTGTAGGCATTACCAGCGACGGAGATGGACGAACGGCGGCGGATGGCTTGCGATTCCGCTAATGGGTTCATAGGGTGTTAACACCGTTAATGGCGTTGGGTGTAAATTAGGGTTCTGTTAATGAAAACCTTAATACCTAAATCCTTCTTCAATTGGGATTATTTTAAAATTACGATTCTTTGATTTTTTATGGTTTAGGACAATTAGGGACATGTTACATAGGAATGGAAACCTTAATCTATAAACCCTACTTTTTAAATTAGGATTCTTAAATTGGGAATATTTTAAAATTAAGGTTCTTTGATTTTGGAAAAGCGTTAATGGAGAATCACAAAAATGAGTAACGAGGCTATGATACCACATGTAAATTAAAACATGATTAAACATGATTATGAACGCATACAATAATGTTCACATACAGATCTTATCATATCATGATTCTCACACAATCATACAATCAAGAAGGAATAGGCACTTACTTGATCCATGAGTGATCCTACTTGAGCAATTACTTTATCTCCTTTATCCCAATCTATCTCTTAGCAATTCTATTCTTGTCACACACTTTCGTGATCGTTTTCAGTGAGACAACTATTATTTGCAGAGACAGAACCCTATAGCCTTTAGTTCCCAATCTCCATCAGATGTAGGTTTTCATTAAGTATATCATCAGATATGAATCACTTTATAGAAATTAATTTACATAATTTCTTACCGCTAATTTATTCTTTCTCTCGGTTTGGTTGAGTCTTTGATGATTTGCTTTCTTTTGAGAGTTTGTTTTATAGTTGACAATCCATTTCTTTTTCTCCTTAAATTTCCTAGTTCCTTAAATTCTGAAATTGTTCTTTGTTTCTTCGTAGTTTAGTTTATTTTGATATTTCAAGTTATGATTATTGTGTAAGGTGAATATCTGATAGTTATTTATTTAGAGACCAAAAACCAAGTTACTGATACTTTACACTTGTTTTTTTGTCTTAAACATTTTCAAAGTGAAGTTAGAGTCCAATTCTTTCCCATTAGTTATGATTGTTTCTTTGCTATCAGAATTGGTTTAGAAATTGGATTTAGTTTAGTTAAGTTGAGTTATAGGTTTATCAAATTAATCCAGTTAAATTCAATTTTGTGAAAAGTACTTTACGTTGGTGGTTAAATAAATTAAAGACTGGATATTTAATTAAAATTTATAACAAGTAGTTAAATATTAAGAGATAATTCAATAAATGAAATTTTTTGTCAAAAAATTATAACAAAATAACAAAAAGTAATAATACTTATTGTTGTGTTAAGGTGAGACCGTGTTTGATAGTTGATTGAAGTTTGTTGATGTTTTTATATATTTTGAGAAATTTAACTAGTTTTTTTATATAGGTGAATTAATTAGACAGTGAAACTTAAGGCATTTGACTAGTTTTTGGATGATCTTATTTGGATAAATGTTTTCTTGTTATGATTTAATTTTGTGTTGACTTGGGATGAATTTTATACTTCTTAGAACTTCTGAGGAATTTGATATGTATATAATTCCAATGGTGGTTTAGGAATTTGACCACTATGTTTAGGTAAAAAAATATTGGTATTTGTTAGTGAAATAAATAAGAATATCATTCCCTAGTTAGTTGTCTTTTGTTTAGAGTTTAGGGTTTTAAAAATTCTAAAATTTAAAACAATAAGTTGTTTTCCTCCTTAATTTCTCATTTTGTTTTCTTTGTCATAAGCTTTTTAGCTTTGTTACTTGGACACATGTATATATGTTTGTGTAATAATAAACTTAGAGTTGTTAGTTGGACACATACATATGTATGTCTAATAATATGTCTTTGGCTTTGCTAGTTAAATTTATAACTAGTTACCTATCATTATATCATTAAGGTACAAAGTAGTTGGGACTTGATAAACATTAAACTGAGTACTTGGATTAAAAACAAATGAATTATGTTCAAAGTTGTTTTCTAAAATGGGTGTTTTGATTTTATATATTTCTTAATACATTTTGCTTATCACACGTATAAGATATGTCTTTGACCTTTTTTTTGACACAAATTGCCTTTGACCTAGTCTATTTAATAGATAAAAAAAGGGTATTATCAAAATTTAAAAAGTATTTATAGTTAAATAATTTGAAATGCAGATACTTATGATCAACAACATCTCGCATGGGATCATTTTACATACCCATCAAGATAACAAAATCAACAGAATGCAAAAAGTTTAATTGCACCATTGAAAAATGAAGAGAAAATATAAATAAAATTAATCAACTACATATGCTCTCTCCAATCTACCTATTAACCAATCCATAAAATTAATTTATTTAAAGATAGAATAAAGCCCAAGAGTAATGTTTGCTTATAAGTGAATTTATACACTTTCTGAGAAAGTTATTTGCTAACTGTATTCAAGTCCAAAAAGTAATGTTTCCTTTCTAGACGAAATTTGTTAAATGAAATTTTCATCCACTAAATAAGTTTATGCAAAAAAATTCATTCTCTAATGTTTTCAAAATAAATTCCAAAACCCTATTTAATTCTTTTCTAAACCAAAATTCTCATATCTTATCTATTCCAAAATCTGAACACACCATGTTGTAGCTGAGGAGTTAGAGAACATTTCTACTCAATCAGATTTTCAAACAAAGTAAGTTCATTTTTACTTTAAAGATATTTTAGTATCTGTTTTTCCTTAGGATTTAGTCATCAATATTGATGGGGACAATTGAGGAAAATGTTCCTATCAACTTATTTTATCATATAATAAATTTTGGTGATGTTTGGATAATTGTTTTTTGGTCTCTAGATTACCTAAACATGAATTTCCAGTAGTACAAAATAAGGATTTTATGACAACTTTTTATGACGGTTGTTAACCACTCATCACAATAAATGGCACGATGGCATATTTGTAATTATATGGATAATTATTATGTGGGTTCTAAGATAAACCGACATAATAAATAATTATTATAATGAATTATATTTTAACCGTCATAGTAAATCTAGTTTTTTATGTTCTCTATTTTTTTATTGTTGGGTTGGGCCCTTTCTCACGAAACTGTTGGGTTGATCCCTCATTCCCTCTTTTCTTCTCATGTATATATATGACTCAGTGCATGTAATCCAATGTATGAAAAACGTGGAAGTATTACACTAATAGAAAGATTAGAATATTTTAGTTTCTCTTTCATAGTTATTGTTCATCTTCTCTTCCCTTGTCTGGCGCTTCATCACTGACTGTGCCAATGCAAAACTTCAAAATGGTATCAGAATGGTCTAACCCGCTCTTCTCTCCGCTGCAACTGGTTCTCTCTTAATCCTGCTTTCTCTTCTTGCTCTCTCATTTCTTTGTTTTCTTTTATTTCTTGCTTTGTTCTTTTGAAAATGGCTGCCAGTGTGCAAGATTCACTCAAGAATGATCAACAAAATCCCGCTAGTCCATATTATCTCCATCCTGGAGAAAACCCAGGCATGGTGTACATCTTGATGGAACAAATTATCATTCATGGAGCAGAGCAATGAAACGTGCGTTACTTTCGAAAAACAAATACAAATTTGTCAATGGTGAGATTCTTGAACCCTTATGTAATGATGTCAAATACGAAGCACGGGAGAGATGCAACGTTACGGTTGTTTCCTGGATTACAAGAAGTCTTAATACACAAATTGAACAAAGCACTGTGTACATAGATAATGCAAAAGATCTATGGAAAGATCTTGAAGAAAGATTCTCAAAAGGGACTCATTTTCGCATTTCTGACCTTCTGCAAGAAATCAACTCCATCAAACAAGGTGAAAAAAGCATCAATGAGTACTACATTGATTCTAAAACTCTATGGGAAGAGCTGGATTCTTTGCATCCTCTACCTGCCTGCACCTGCAAATCAAAGTGTACGTGCAATGTGATAAAAACCATAGCAGGATACAGGGAATTAGAGAGAATCATGTGTTTTTTAAAGGGATTGGAAGAGAGCTACAACATTGTAAAAACGCAAGTCATATTCATGGATCCTCTGCCAGGGGTCAATCGTTTCTTCTCTTTGGTTCTGCAACAAGAGAGACATCTAAATGAAAATAGTGGATACAAAAATCCTCATCAACAATGCCAACCAATATGGTCAAAAGATGAACGGAAAGAACAATGGTACTAATCCTGCATGGCGCAACTATGAAAGAGGAAGAGGAAAGAATTATGGAAAGTAGTGTTCTTTTTGCAATAAGATGAATCACACGGCCGATGAGTGCTACTCAAAGCATGGGTTTCCTCCTTGGATCAAACAAAGAATGAGTCATGTTGCGAATGCTATGGATAGTGAAACAGAGAAAGAAAAGAACGCACACAATGATACTTACAATGATCAAGTTCTGAAGAATCTTGACTCTGAGCAATTACAACAGCTTGTGGATATGATTCAGGGCTGCAAAGGAAAACAGAAAGTGGTAAATAACAGCATTGGAGATTTTTCAAAAACAAACAGCACAGGTAAGGAAGGTAAAAGTTTCTGGATACTTGATACTAGGGCCACGGATCATGTAACATGTTCTATTTCTTCTTTTGTAAACTATTACAAGATAAAGCCGGTGAATATTAAACTGCCCAATAATCATAATGTTGTTGCTACTCACGCTGAAACTATCATTTTGACTCATAATATTACTCTTCATAATGTATTATATATACCCGCTTTTACTTTAAATAATCTCTTTGTGCAAAGGCCGATAACTTCTTTGAAGTGTAAGCTTATTTTCACTGACAATGTTTGCCAGATACAAGAGAGATCTACTTCGAAGATGATTGGTCAAGCTAACATTGTGAATGGGTTGTATCATCTGCACACTGATAAGGAAGAAAACCTTATCTGTTTCTTGCAGGAGCAAGGAAGTTTTGAAGTTGCTAAAGGTCTCAATATATGGCATTGTAGAATGGGTCATTCATCAAAAGGGGTATTAGAAAAACTTACTAAGCAATACACTAATATACACTCAGTTGATATAGATGTATGTTCTCCTTGTCATCTTGCTAAACAACATAAGCTTCCCTTTCCCTTAAGCAAAACTAGTAGCGAACACGTTTTTTATTTGATTCACATGGATATATGGGGGCGTTTAAATGTTCATTCTCTACATGGTCACAAATATTTTTTAACCATTGTAGACGATCACAGTAGATATACATGGATTCATCTTATGGAAAGTAAGAGTGAAACTAGAGATTACATGCAACATTTCATTGCTCACATCAAGAACCAATTTAATAAAGGTATAAAAGTTATCAGAACTGATAATGGAAAAGAGTTTTGTTGGAAAGATTTCTATGATAAACATGGCATAATTCACCAAACATCCTGTAATGAAACACCTGAACAAAATTCTATTGTGGAAAGAAAACACCAACACATCCTTAATATTGCTCGCTGCATTTTGTATCAGTCAAACTTGCCAAACCTTTTCTTGTCTTATGCTGTTTTACATTCTGTGCATCTTATAAATCGCTTACCTTCCCCTGTTATTCAAAACGAATGCCCATATAAATTGATGTATGGGAGCGTACCTGATCTTTCCAACATTAAGGTATTTGGGTGTCTCTGCTTTGCTTCTACTCTTGAACAAAGTAGACACAAGCTGGATCCTAGGACACGCAAGTGCATCTTTCTTGGTTTCAAACATGGTACCAAAGGTTATGTGGTAATGGATGTTAACCCTAGAGAGATCTTTATATCAAGAAATGTGATATTTTATGAAACTTATTTTTGTAACCCAAAAAGCGAAAACAGTGATGATACTACACTCGAAGACATTGATTTCACTATATATGATGTTGCTTCTCCTAAGCCTATTGTGACCGAAGAGAACACTGAACAAGAAGAACCTAGACGATCCACAAGGATCAAGAAACCACCAAATTATTTGGAGGATTATCATCACAGCATAATGGCATCACCATGCAGCAGCGTGACACAGAAAAGCAAGGTACTGTATCCCCTTAGCTTTTTCATATCTTACAAAGGCTTAGCAAAAAGTCATTTAAAATATGCTTTATCAATTTCATGCCAAAATGAACCTCAAAACTACAAGGAAGCCAAGCAATATCCTGAATGGAGGGAAGCCATGAAAGCAAAAATAAAAGCTCTCGAAGAAAATGAAACTTGGAAAATAGTGGAGCTCACACCAAACAAAACAGCCATAGGATGCAAGTGGATTTTCAGAATTAAGCGAAAAGCTAACGGAGACATAGAGAGATACAAGGTAAGGCTTGTGGCAAAGGGCTACACACAACGTAAAGGTATTGATTACATGGAAACATACTCACCTGTGGCAAGACTCACAACGATTCGCACCATCCTTGCAGTAGCATCCACCATGAATTGGCACCTTGAACAGCTCAATGTTAACAATGCCTTTTTGCACGATGACTTAGAAGAAGAAGTCTATATGGAATTGCCACTAGCCATTGCCTCCAAGAAGACACATCAGGTATGTCGTTTGATGAAGTCCCTCTATGGTCTAAAGCAAGCAAGCAAACACTGGTATGATAAGCTTACCTCCTTCCTTCATTCCATTAATTTTAATCACTACAAAGCTGACAACTCTCTTTTTGTGAGAAATGTTGAGGGTTCCTTCATTGCTCTTCTTGTATACGTAGACGATATTCTCATTGTTGGAAACAATGCAAATGACATCAATACGGTAAAAGATTCCTTAAATACAACTTTTAAAATAAAAGACTTAGGTCCTTTAAAGTTCTTTTTAGGTCTAGAGATTGTTAGGACTGTGAAAGGAATTCATGTTTGTCAATGCAAGTACGCTCTTGAGATTTTGGCAGATGTAGGGGATGTTGAGTGCAAAACTTGGTAAATGCAAGGCCCAACATTAGTTTTTCTGTGCAATTCCTTAGTCAGTTTGTTGAAGCACCTACGAAAGCACACCATCAAGCTGCACAAAGAATTCTCCGCTACATAAAAGCTTCTCCATCTCAAGGACTGTTTTATCCTAGAGACACAAGCCTGCGAATCAAGGCACTCAGCGACTCAGACTGGCATCATGCGTTACAACACGACGTTCTACCACGGATTTCTGTATTTTCCTTGGTGAATCTTTGATATCATGGAGAACCTAGAAGTATAGCACCATATCTCGTTCTTCATCAGAAGCGGAATACCGAGCTCTTGTAGTTACTAGCTGTGAGATTCAATGGCTAAGTTTCTTGCTTGAAGATCTACGCATTACTTCTGATGGAGTTGCTAGCTTATTTTGTGACAGTCAATCAGCAAGGCACATAGCACAAAATAATAGCTTTCATGAACAAACGAAGCATATAGAAATAGCTGTCATGTAGTGAGGGAGAAGCTTCGTCATGGTCTTTTCCACTTACTACCTATCCGCACAAAAAACTAACCTGCTGATCTTCTTACCAAATCTCTTAACAAAGAGATTTTTTACAAATTTCTTTCCAAGTTTGGTGTGTTAAACATTTACCCACCAGCTTGAGGGAGCGTTTTGATGTTCTCTGCTTTTTTATTGTTGGGTTGGGCCCTTTCTCACGAAATTGTTAGACTGAGCCCTTATTCCCTCTTTTATTCTCATGTATATATATGACTCAGTGCATGCAATTCAATGTATGAAAAACGTAGAAGTATTACATTAATAGAAAGATTAGAATATTTTAGTTTCTCTCTCATAGTTACTATTCATCTTCTCTCCCCTTGTCTCTGCGTTTCATCACTTATTGTGTCAATGCAAAACTTCAAAACTAGTGTTAAATTAAAATAAAATAAAAATATTTGACATTGGTTCCATTTTTTTTCTTGTGACTTTGTGAGGAAAGATGAAAAAAAATATTTCTTTTTATAAATGTTCCTAAAAGATAACTTTTCTTCTAAATAAATAAATAAAATATAATTTATCTGTATTTTTTAAAATTATTATTTCACTAGTTTTTGTTTATTAAATATAGATTAATTTAAAAATTATCTTAAATTTCATAAAACAACTTATACCATTTTTAAAAATTTAAAGAATAAAATAAAAGAATTAGGATGTACTATAATTAAAGTTATAATAAGTTATTGTTTAAATTAAGTTAAACTTTATAAAATGTTCATTACATTTCATTGTTCACATGAAATATTCAAAGGTTACTAAAAATGAAAATCTAATTTAAATTTTTTCAAAAATTTGTATTTATAATTATGATAGACAAATTTTATTTAAATATATATTATTGGAATTTACGTCTATACTCTCTTAATATTTTAGAAAAAAAAATATTTTAATAATTCTTATTTAAAACATTTCATTATTATACTATTATAATAAAATTGTGAACATAAAATAAGAGTTGTCGAAATATTGTTATTTTTTCATAAGTACTTTTATAATAATATTAATTATTAAGTAAAATTAACTCTACAATAAATTTATTTATATATTAATAACTCTACACATTCTCTTTAAAGATCAAATATTTTTAGATTTCACTTTTATTTTATAATATTTTTTAATTTACTGAAAAAATAACAATATTTTGATTTTAAGTGTTCTTAATTTTTTTTCGTATTTTATCTTTATATCAATATTTAATTTTATTACTGGTTTATGAACATTGCGTCATTTCCTATTTTTTCTAAAACATTTGATATGGACTTAGGGTTTAGGGTTTCCTAGTTTTATGTATATGGGTATGGCTTGATGTATCCTTTTGTAATAGTTATAAAAATTGTGTAATTGGGAGAGAATTATGTTAGTTCTTTTGGAATCTTTAAACCTAGATGGTAGAACTATCTCTTGGGATATAGGAATGATAAGTAGGTCTATTTTGATGGTTTTTGTACAAGGGTTGGAACACCCCTAATGTGTTCCTTTATCATTTAATTCTTTGTTGAAAAAAAAAAATATTTGATATGGACGGTTTTGAATTGAAAGAGAGGTGGAGGGGCGATTTTGAATTGAATGAGGTGGTTTATTTTCAAAATTAGTTGCATAAAGAGAGGAATGTATGTTCAAATTTCGCGAGAGAGAAAGAAGATATGAAGGGAGCGCGGTTCAAATCCTTTTTTTCTTCAATGGTTCAGAAAAACTACTACGTCATCCAAGAACCTCTCTCTGCAACGTCATTAAACCTATAACTTTCTCAATTCACTTTGGGATCTAAGAAGCTGACCATTTTCTCCAAAAGTGTAATTGTGTGTAATGATGCAGGAAAAAAGAAGAAGAAAGTTTCATGCTTTCAACAAAAATAACTTTTTTATTCTTCTTAGGTTTGCACAGTCTCTTCTTCACTTTACCCAACTTCTTTATCACACTTTTTATAATTATATATTATTTATCATTATATTTATTTGTCTCTCATTTCTCCTCTCTTTTCCCTGCAATTTTTTTTTTCTTTGCAAATTTGTTCTTCCGTGTCTTCGTACACTTTTTTCCTCTCTTCTTCATTCACCCTAGGTGTGTCTTATACTAAGCTTTTTTTCACAAAGAAAGTGAGAGAGAGAAAATCTAGAGCCAGAAAGAAAACAATGAAGATCACACAACGTTGTTGGTACTTAGGTGCATAGGTGAAAGTTATGATCCCATGATTCTTGTGAATGCTTCCGACAATGAAGATCACTTCGACTACTCCCAACACCACATCGTTAAGGAGTTCATCGTTTTTTCTTCTTTTAAGAGTATAAGGACCTACAACTGAAATGGTCTTTGTGCATTGGGATTTATGGATGAGACATGATAATTATGATAATTATCCGGAGAATCTTATAATTGTGTGTTTTATTTATTTAATTTGTGGAGATTTTCACTGTGAGAATGCATGTGATGAGTCGTGAAGAGATGTATTTTGTCACTTTGTAATTAATAGAGTAGTTATCAGTTTTTTTTAGATTTAAATAATAAAATAAATATAAAAAATAATTGATGGATATGTAGCACAGACACTGACACGGACACTGATACGACACGGACACGAAGATATGTAAAATCTCTAAAATATAGGACACGGGGACACTTATATAATTATTAATTATATAAATTGACAATAAAGATTTATGTGTACAAGTATGTTCCAGATTATTTTTTGGAGCAGAAAGATGTTTTTCATGACTGGTTCACAAGGATTTGTTTCTTATTTTTATAATCATATTAACAATTTATACAATAAAGTTTGAATTTTTGAAAATTAATGTATTTTTTCTTTTTAAAATTGTGTTAAAATCGTACTAGAATTATCAGAAATCTAACAAATACTTTTTGAATTAGACACTTCACGGATACGTGTTCTACAGGTGTCATACGAGTGTCGGTGTCTGATACAACTGACACACCATTTAAGAGGAGCTTCATAATTTTTTTGGATTTAAATAAAATAATTAAAAAAGAAAATAATAAGTAGTTATCAATAATATTTGATATTTGTAACTATCAGCGTGTAGGATAAGAATAATTTTGACCTCTTTTGTTTTTACTCTTTTTAGTTTGAGAAAACCTTTTTTCTATTTTTCATGTATATACCAAATTCACAATTGACTCATCTGAAATTCTGATTTGTTGTTATTTGTTGTTAAATGTATCAATAATAATACTAAGACCAAAGATGAAAAGAAAATATATTTTCTCCTAAATACAATAGTAATCACAAGACCAAAAGATGAAAAGAAAATATATTTGCTTCTAAAATACAGTAGTAATCACACAAGGATTTAAAATTATGGAAGGATATTCTATAACCACTTTAGGTTAAAAAATGCGAATACATAACCGCTAGATAATTTAAATAATATTAAAATAAAATTGATCAAAAATATATTTTAATAAAATAATTATTAAAATATATGTTGATAATACACAATAATTTTTATTAATAATAAGATAATTTATTAAAATAATTTATCTAGCAGGAACATAGGCGGACTCAATTCTTCATATAACACTATTTAAACTTTTATTTCTCTAGCACCATTTTGTTTTTATTTCCCTATCTAGCACTGTTTTGTTTTTATTTCCCTATCTAGCACCGTTTTGTTTTTATTTTCCTATCTACCACCATTTTAAAAGTAAAAAAATAATAATAATAAATTTAAAAAATTGAGAATTTTAATTTTGAATGCATTGCAACATGTCTTTCATGTTTACGAAGGATTAGTTGGTGAACTCATAAATGAAGAGTATTGACCTGCATACATTGGTCAAATATTATGTCGAAATCCTGACATGAAAAGAACCTCAAAGGGGAGACCTAAGTCAAGTCGAATAAAGATTGATATGGACATAAGAGAACAACATGATCGAACAACAAAATGTTCATATTGTCAAACATTATGACACAAAAAAAGAACGTGTCCCAACATTACTAGATCATTTACTTCTCGTCATTAATTATGTTTCATTTCGCACAAACTATTTAATGTGTCATTGAAGAAAATATTAAATGAATGATCATCTCTCATTTATTTTCCTTTTTATGATCAACATATACTTATTTAGTATCACCTTATATCTATTATATTTTTCTTGTTTTGATTTTTTTTATATCTTTTATCTTTATCTTATTTTGTTTTGCCTTTATTTTATATCTTTTATGTTTTTAGTTATTATTTCTTTTTCTACCATTCTTTATTTATTTATGTTTTTTGTTTTTATTTTTATTATTGCTGTTTTTATTTTCTATACTTATTTATTTCGTATTTTTTCTTCTCATTTTTAAGCATTAAGTGTAGCATTTGCATTAGTTTTTTTTTAGGATTTTGCATTTAGGGCAGACACTTCAATATTATCTTGACTTTAGCTTTTTATAATTATGTCCTGTATTTTTTACTTTAAATTAATATGATTACATCATCAATAATAATAAAAATAAATACTAATTTATGTTTATAGATTCAACTTTTATGTTGTTGTAGGGTTTAATTTTTTATTTTCTTCATTCTTTAAAAAAATAATTTTAAACTAAACATTTTTAATTTATTACTTTTTTTTTTATTTTGTAAAAAATCATTTCTTTATTTATTAATTATGTTTCTAACTATTTTAAACATTAAAAATATTTATTTTTTAATGCATTCAAAATTAAAATTATCAATTTTTTTAGTTTATTATTTTTTTTTACTTTTTGAAATGGTGCTAGATAGGAAAATAAAAACAAAAAGGTGCTAGATAGAAAAATAAAAGTAAAAGGGTGTTAGATGGGGAAATAAAAATTTAAATAGTGCTATATGAGGAATTGGCACCTGTTTATCTCCATTTTAAATATTAAAATTATTTTATAAAATAATATTTATTATTTAGTAAAATAATATTATAATTAAATTATTATAAAAAATAATTTAATAATATATTCTAAAATTATTAAATTTTAAATAATTTAATAATTATTTTATTTATAACTATTATTTAATCTGCATGACTAGATAAATTATCTAAAGTTATTCTTAAAGATTTATATATAAGTTAAATTTAGTTACGTATCATAATAATCTATATGCAACATTCTGAAATTTAGTGTAGTGTTGGCATGAAATAAAACTTGAATGAAAGTTGTGACTGAAAATATTTTTGAAAGTGGGTGGTGGAACAATGTCGTTTCGATTCGGTGAATGTTTTTAGGGAGAACTAAATCCTGGCACAATTAGAAATCTAGAATCCATTATTGATTTTGAAAGCAAGAATTGAAGCGGTGGTTGGTGCAGTGCATGCGGTTCTGAACGGTGGTTGGCGGCTTTTGATCTTGAAACGGTGAATTCAACGAAAGCATGAGTAAGAATACGAGATATTAGTTATGAAACTCGAACACTCCTCTTAAATTACGTGTTTATATTAGACATTAAATATCGAACACTGACACTTATATAATATTCATAGGATATGTATAAGTAAAATGTCTAATTAAAAAATATTTGTTAAAGTTTTTATAATTCTAATATAAATTTAATACGATTTTAAAAATACATTAACTTTTTAAAAATTCAAACTTATTATATAAAATTTTATTATGATTAAAAAAATAAAGAACAAATTCTTTTGAATCAATCATAAAAAATATTTTTCTATTAAAAAATTAAAACCTAGATCCACATAAATTTTTACTTTTAATTTATATAATTTATAATTTATATAATTCATAAATATATAATATATTTATGTCTTAAATTGTATGACGTTAGTTGGGAAGTTAATTAACAAAAACAAAATGATTGGCAGAAGCATGAGGGAAATACATGAACATTTCGTTTTCGATATTTCATCTTTTCAATATCTATTAATCGATACTTATATAAAAGATTATTCTCTTTAACTGTTATTTTATTTTATGCAAATTTTATCCTTCTATTTATATTTTATTTTATTATTTTAAAGAGATTTCATTCTTAATTGTAATTTTATTTTATTATTTATATTTATATTAATAATTTATTATTTTAAAAATATATAAGAGAAAATATTTATATTTTTGTGAGTAATTTAATTTTATATTTCAAAAGGACATTAACAAAACAGATACAACTATTAAAATAATATTTGGTCCTTTCGTAATTTCTCTGGCCATGAAACAATTTTCAATTTAATTTAAATTTAATTTACGTAGCAGTTTCCCATTTCACCATTTTTTACCTTCCACGAAACTGCATTGTAATCATGAGTTGTCAAATGGAAATGAGTTTTAGAATAGGTATTTTTTTTTAATCTGCAACTTTTTAATATCTTAACCTTTTATAATAGTGGGTGTGATTGATATCTATTATACAGCTTTTCTATTTAGTTTTCTTACATAACTTTATACTCCATAGAATTTTGAAACCTTTCTATATTTTTTAAATTTCATTTTTAAAAAACTGAAGCATATTGAGTTGAAACTTGAAAGAGACGATTAATTATTATAAGAAAAAAAAATATCTATGTTAAACTTTGATAAACGAGACTGAATGAAAAAAGAAAAATTAGGATCAAGGGATTTGGTGGATCCCTGAAGTAGAAGATTAAGAAAATATGTGATGAGATATATTTCCACTATTTTATATTAAGTTGAAATGTTATTGAAATTATTATTGTGATCTTATAGTCAAATTGCAGTGGAGTTTTTTTTAAATATTATTGAAGTGTTTGTTTTGTATTTAGTGATCATATTTCAAGGTTAATTTTAAATTATAATGTTTAGATAACAAAATATTAAAACTGATATATTTATAACCATGTACCTAAATGAATATAAATAATTTAAAATTCACTTTAATAAAAATTCTTATACCGTATTTATTTTTCTTAAAATTTAATAATTTATAATATATACATCTATACCTATATATAGGGATTTTCCTCTTAACTTCCATTTTATTTTATTTCAATTTAATTTTTATATTTATATTTTATTTTATTATTTTAAAAATATATGAGAGGAGATATTTGTCATTTTATGACTTCTTTATTTTTAAAAACTAAATTTTAAATTTTAAATTTTGAATTATGAGTTAAGGAGTAATTGTAAACATAATTCAAAATGTTGAGTCATTCTTCTTTCCACTTATTTAACCAAACATTTCCCTTCAAACCCCATTCTTCTCCCTTTCTTCTTCAAAATGGTTGGAAAAAATCACTTACACCATCCAAGAACCCCCCGCAATGTCATTAAACATGTAATTTTCTCAATTAGCGTTGGATCTAAGAAGTGAACCCTTTTTCCCAAAAGTATAACGGTGTGTAATGATACAAGGAAAAAAAGAAGAAGAAAGTTTCATGCTTTCAACAAAAAGAACTCTTTCATTCTTCTTAGGTATGCACATTCTCTTCTTTACTTTACCAAACTTCTTTGTTCACTTTTTATGATTATATATTATTTATCATTATATTTATTTGTCTCTCATTTTTCTTCTCTTTTATATGCAAATTTGTTCTTTTGTATCTTTGTGCACTTTTTTTCCCTCTCTTTTTCATTCTCCCTAGGTGTGTTTTTGTGTCAATATTATGCGAGTACACATCTAAAAGTTTTGTTTAATTTTTTGTTTTTTATATATTCTTTTTCATTCTCTTTGAACTTTTACTGAGTTTTTTTCAGAGGAGTGAGAGAGGAAATCTTATAGAGGAAGAGAGAGAGTATTGGAGAGGAAGAAAGAGAAGCAAGAGAGAGAAAGATAAAACTCTGTATATTATTATGACAGAAAGAGATGGGTATTTATAAACCCTGAGTTACATGATCACGTATGAAAGAGGTTATAACAGATATACTAATAGCCCCCCTTAAATTAATGGTTGTTTTTGTCTAACACCATTAATTTACGCGAGAAGGCAGTGAAAGTGGTGGTCGTTAAGGGTTTTGTGAATATATCTGCAATTTGAAAAGTTGCGGGAACATGGAGTAGATGCAGTTGCCTTTGCTAAAGAGCATCTCTAACAAAGTAAAGGTCTAACTCGAAAATGTTTAGTTTTAGAGTGCATGATAGGATTGGAAGCAAGACCAAGGTTGTCCGTTCAAATGGTGGGAGTGGTAGGAGGAAGATGAATCTCTGTTAGTAAATTCTAAATCCATTTGAGTTCAGCAAGAGCTGCAACAATGTTGCGATATTCTGCTTTTGTAGAACTACGAGAAACAACCTTTTGTTTCTTTGAAAGCCAAGAAATGGGGTTAGAACCAAAATATACAACAAGTCCTGAAGTGGATTTCTGGTCATCTGGATCAGAACCCCAATCAGCATCTGCAAAGGCATTGAGAGAGATGAGAAGAACGACGAAGCTGAAGACCATGTGTAGAGGTGCCTGCCAGATAACGTAAAATTCGTTTGACAGCTTTCCAATGATGATGTTGAGGGTTATGCATGAATTGACAAACCCGATTGACACTGTAAGCGAGCTCTGGATGAGTGATGAACAAATATTGAAGAGACCCAACCACAGAGCGATACAGGGAAGGATCGTCAAATGAAGTGGTAGCATCCTTGGTTAAACGAGAGGTGGACAACATTGGCGTTGGTTGCGGTTTTGAAGAAACCATATTAGCTTTGTGAAGAAGATCATGAATATATTTTTTTTGAGAGAGATGTAAACCGCCATCCGATCTCCAATGAGCTTCAACTCCCAGAAAGTAATGGAGACGACCAATGTTCTTTAAGCCAAAGTGTTTACTAAGTTCCGTGATGAGAGATTGAATAGCAGTTGTAGAATTCCCTGTGATGAGAATATCATCAACGTAGGTGAGCACAAATGAAAAGAGAAGTATCACTTATGGTTGAACTAAAACCAAGAGAGCATAGAGTGGTACTTAGCTTGTAAAACCACGATCTCGGTGCCTGCTTCAGACCGTAGATAGCTTTGTTGAGTTTACAAACTGTGTTGGAATTTCCAGTGACAAAACCTGGCGGTTGAACCATATATACAGATTCTTCCAGATCCCCATATAAAAATGCATTATTTATATCAATTTGATTTGCAGACCAATTACGTTGTAAAGCTAAGGTAAGAATGAGACGAATAGTAACAGGTTTAATAACAGGGCTGAAGGTTTCAAAATAATCCAAACCTGGTTGTTGATGGAACCCTTTGGCAACAAGACGGGCTTTG
>Ga0123342_1005764_pt1 | contig 17713 bp, 13 predicted proteins | sample Turbeawhitnodule_FD_89960 | JGI IMG/M metagenome (GOLD analysis project Ga0123342, IMG submission 89960) | Root nodule microbial communities of legume samples collected from Mexico - Turtle bean Mexico white nodule | ecosystem: Host-associated > Plants > Roots > Nodule | place: Mexico: Nepantla...
ATAATATTTATTTATATATATATATATATATATATATATATATATATATATATATATATATATATATATATATATATATATTTCTCTTGATACACTTATTTGGAACATCCTATATTTTTTATTCTAAATCTTATATTTAACACTTACCATAATGGATGTAACGAATCTTTAAAAAAAATACATGTATGAAGAGTTATTCTTTCAATCACTCTTTATTGAGGTTAATATCATATTTTTTTTTTTCATTTTTTGCTTTCAAATCAACAATGAGTTTATAGGTATCGTCTTGACAACTCCTTTCAGTTAAGATTTTGTCTCAACTTTCAAAATCAATAAAAAAATAAAACATAGAAACCAAAATTATATTTTTCTGTTTGAATTCAAATTATTGATTATCTTGAAACAAAAGCTATTTAATTACTTTTTTCTCACTATTATTTTGCTGCTGAACATAAGGTTCAATTAGTCTTTTTTTTTTAGAAGTTTTCATGTTAGACATCATTATTCAACTTGATACAGCTAGGCTGACATCTCAAGTAACAACAATCATTTGTCATCATATAAAAATATATTATTAAAACAAATACTACAAAAAAAATATGGAAGGACTATACCAAAACCCATATGTTAACAAATAAGGTTCAACTAGTTTTACTTGTTACTTCTTCAAACCTAGTTGCATTCTCATCTTCTTGCTTCTATTTTCTTATTCTCATCTTCTTGCTTCTATTTTCTTGCATCCTTGCTATCTTGAGTTCCTTATTACTACCTTTTCACTCATGGCTTCAAGTTCAATCAAGTTTTCCACCAAATATTATATTATTGCCTATGACCCTTTAAAGGCCACAATTTCTATTGAGTTATTGGAAGTTGTACTTGTATAGACAAAGTGAACCTATATAATACCTAAGATTGTTTGTAACAATTGTTGTTGGTCTTGGTCATTCGTTCGTTCCCTTGTTCTCCAATGATTCATTCCTCTATACTTCAAGACTTCAGCTCCTTAGCGCTCAGTTAGGAATAAATCTGTAGAAGGTTCTCCGACAATCAAGTATGTACTCTGTGTTAAGAAAGTGTATTGTAAAACTCATAAAAGCTAGATGAATTATTTATAACATCTAGTAATGGACCAACTGATTGATGGACCATATCTAACATATATCTGCATAAAATCAGTGTTAGCTGATTTTTCGGAGTGTAACCCTGATTTATAGGGAGGTATTAGTGTTAGTTGATTTCTCTGAAATTTAATGGGTGATGCGGGTATTGTTTTCTTTTTTGTTGGTGTAGATGAATAAAGTAGAGCAAGATATTCATTATTCTTGCTAACAATACATTTATAATACTTGCAGTAACTAACTCTTAAATGCTTTTATGAGCAGTTACTTTACTTAAAAATATTAATTCAACAATTGAAACAGAAGAATAAAATATCACGTGCACTTATGTGCATTTATATGTAGTTACAAAAAACCACAATATCTAACACTCCTTTTTTATTTTTTGAACTGCAAACTCCAATCTTCTGTCTTATATCAGTCAAGATCTTCCTTAACCAGAAAACTTGATTCACAGTAGTCGATACAGCAACAAACTCTGCCTCAGCAGTGGATTGAGCTATTGTTTCTTGCTTCTTTGAGCTCCATAAAAACATCCTTGATCCAAGGCTCAAACAATATCTAGATGTACTTTTCATGTCATCAATGGAACCTCCCCAATCAATGTCAGAGAAACCAATTAACTTGAACTTCTTAAGCTTCAAGAACATAACTCCAAAGTTCCAAGTTCCCTTGATGTATCTGAAGACTCTCTTTGAAGCCCTCATGTGAGTCTCATTTGGGCAATGTATAAATCTGGATATAATGATTAGTGAATTTAGAATGTCAGGTCTGGTTGTGTCAAATACATTAGACATCCTATTAAGCTTCTGAATTCAGCTTCATCAACTTTGGGAGATCCATCTTCTTTGATCAGTTTCTCCTTTTGATTCATGGGAGTGCTCATTGCCTTGCAATCTTCCATCTGAAACTTTTTAAGTATTTCTTTTGCATACTTCTTCTGACACATGAATACTTCATCTTGACTTTGCTTAACTTCCATTATAAATATATTTATCCTCTTACTAACTACATTTTGTTGTGGAGTGTTTGGGGTTGTTAATTGATGCTCAATTCCTGCCTCCTCACAAAAACGATTGAAAGTTTCTGAAGTGTACTCCTTGTCATTATCAGATCTTAAAATCTGAATTGTGCAACCACTTTCATTTTCCACCTTGGCCTTAAATTTCATAAATACACAACCAACTTTTGATTTTTGTTTCAAAAAGAAATCCAACACATTCTTGTTAGATCATCAATGAAGGCTATAAAATAAAGGTTACCATTTAATGATGGTGTTTGTTCTTGTCGGTTGACTCGATTGCCCTCGTGCCTCTAACGACGATCAAACGCCTAATTCTCTCTGCCTTGGTTCGTGCTTTCCTTCGATCAAAACACTTTGTACCTACAAAGACAAAGGGGCGCCTTAGAGGTCGTTTGCACTCCGACGCTCAAGTCAATACTGGGGCAAAGAAACAGAAATGTGTGTAATAGTTATAGTCTCAAGAACTGCGTACCTTGTAGGCTTTCTTACTATCCTTTATATAGTCTAGGGTTTCCGCTGTTTCCGTTACCCGCATTTAGGGCTTCTGAGGGAATGCCCTAGCGCCGCTATTACCCAATCTTAGGGCAATGTAGCGCGTAAGGCTCCCTTACTAGAGTGCAACCTCTAACGGAATGGCCACCTAGGTACCAACTTGTGCACCTAATCTCTGGGGCTATCCGTCCTGGGGGTGCCCTAACTGTTCACTTGCCATGCATGTAGCCTGCCCCTGGAAAACGTAACCCTAACGAGCCTTAGCGCCTCTAGTGGTTCTTTACTTGTGTTGCGCCTGAATGCGCTATTCACACCACACGCATGGACTCTTCGTGACTTAGGACTTCTCTCTTAACTCTGGATGGTATAACTGATAACTGATGTGTTTTCTGGGACCCACCTTTCGTGGTCTAATTCTACTGTTCGAATCACCGATGCCCGATGTCACATCGGCCTCACTCAGTTGCCGAGGACACATCGGCACACCCTGGTGATCGACATCCGACCACTAGTCGGCTCACTGGCTCGTGCCGCTTGCGAGACACTGAATCATGCCGCTTGTGGGACCCAGTTTACGTGGCCCACCATCACTAGCAGTCAACGATGTCCAAGGACTCAGTGTGAATGAGTTGCAATTTCTTCAAAGCCCTTTAGGCCTGTTTAGGGAATGATTGCCTGTGTTGCTTCCCAAATTTGCATGCTCAACAGTTGGTCAGGTCATCATCAAGATCAAAAAGTCCTTCTACCAACTTCTTTGATTGCATTTGAAGTAGTCCTCGATGATGAAAATTTCCGAGTCTTTTGTGCCAAATTTCAGTGACACTTTCTTTGGATTTAAAGGTCATGTGCTCCTCCTCCATTAGATTGAGAGAAAAACTCTTTCCCTTCATTTCAACTTTAAACAAATATTTGTCATCAACATCTTTGATTAAATAATGTTTATTTTCAAACATCACTTTATAGCCTTTTTTCCACAATTGACCAACACTCAAAAGATTTTCATCAATCTATGGCATAAAAAGAACATTTGTAATGGCTTTTGTACCTTTATAGCTTGTGATAGCTATTGTGCCTTTTCCTTTTACTGCCAGGTGTTCGCCATTTCCAATCCTCACCCTTTTAATCTCTCAATAGTTCTCAATTCCTTGAAGTGTTCCTTGTCATGTGTCATTTGGTTGGTGCAGTCACTGTCAACCAACCAACTTTCACTTGATTCTCTACTTGAGAAACAAGTGGCTACGAACAATTGATCTTCCTCTTCTTGATCAACAACTTGAGCATCTGCCTCTTCCACTTGATTTTGGTTTTTGCATATCACTGTTTCATGTCCAAGTTGGTTGCATTTGGAACATTTGGCGTCAGGTCTTCTCCAACATTTGAATGGTGGATGGCTTTTCTTTCCATAGTGTTGGCAAGGTGGATAGGTTTTCTTTAAGCCTTCTCCTTCATTTTGGTGATTGCTAATTGAATTCTCTTCATTTGATAGCTAGTTCTTCCAATTCTTCTTCTTTTTATACTTGTTGTAACCTTGATGCTTGGTTGTTAAGCCTCCTTCTACTACTCCATCTTGTGTCATGGCTCTTCTTTGATCTTTTGCTTGTAAAGCATTTAAGAGCTCTGCAAGAGAAATCTTTGATAGGTTCTTTGTGTTCTCCAAGGTTGTTATGGAGGCTTCAAACCTCTCTGAAACTATTACAAGCAGTTTTTCCAAAAATTTTGAATCATTTAACACATATCCAAGCAACCTCACTTTGTTGGCAATGCTTAGAAGTCTGCCAGAGTAGTCTTTTACGGATTCTGACTCTTTCATTCTCTGCAATTCAAACTCCCTAATTAGATTCATCACTTGCATTCCACGAATCCTCTCATCACATGCATATTCTGCCTTGAGGTAATCCCAAATTTCTTTTGCTGACTTCAAGGACATTATCCTTGTGAATACCATAGGAGATACAACTACAAATAGGCATGTTTTTGCCTTTGATCTCTTCATCTTCTTTTCCTCTTGTGAATTTATTTGTACCATAGTAGGGTTTTTTAGAAGGAACTAAATTTCATAGTCCTCTTCTACAGCTTCCCATAGATCCAATGCTTCTAGGTAGGCCTCTATACGAACGACCCACATTTGATAATTGTCTCCATCAAAGACTGGTGGTGCCATTGCTGAAAAATTGGACTCTCCTTGCATTGATGCACTATACTAACCTCACAGATCCCTCAAGGAGATAACTTTGATACCAATTGTTGGTGTTGATGAATAAAGCATAGCAAGATATTCATTATCTTTGCTAACAATTACATACTTATAATACTTGCAGTAACTGACTCTTAAATGCTTTTATGAGAAGTTACTTAGAAATATTAATTCAACAATTGAAACAGAAAAATAAAATACCATGTGCACTTAAGTGCATTTATATGCGGTTATAAAAACACAATATCTAACATATTTATCGAATTTCTCATCTAAATTTTAAAGAAAAGTGAATAACAAAAAGTTGAGTAGAAAATTTTTACTTTATATAATGAACGCGAATGTTCTAAATTACTAGAAGAAAGTTCATTATTCTTTACTAATTATGTTTTTCAGTATGCTTATTTTCACTTGAATCTTACCTCATGTATTTATAAATAAAATCGCAATTGACCGGAGAGTCTCCACTTGGGGCTTGTTGAGATTCTTAGATACTGAAAAAACATCTTGACACAATTTTAGGGATTGAAGACGAAAAAGACAGCTTCTTCCTGCACCTCCATGGCTTCTTCCGGCATCTCATACTAAAAGCACATTTACTATTGTACCCTTTAGTAAAAAAATATTAAAAAAATAAAATATAACTTTAACTTAATTTAATTTAACCTGCATTCACTTTCTCCCCCTTTCTCCTTCACTCCCAGCGCCACACACCCACATCCATCTCCCACCTCCTTCAACTTTCTCCTACTCTCAAATTCTCATTCTCTCAAAGTTCTCCATCTCTCAAAGCTTCCATTCCTTATAAAGCTCTCCTTTTCCACTGCCATCTTCATTTACAGGTTAATAATTTCATTGGTTTTAATTTTGAAGTGAAATGTGGCGGAAGGCACAGTGTAGTTAGATAACCATTCGCACAAATAGGTATCAGATTATGTAATCTGGTGGGTTTTAAGTTAGGTTCCGGATTACATAATCTAGTTGGTTTTTACTGAGGTTCTGGATTACATAATTCGGTGGGTTTTTAGTTAGGTCATGGATTACGTAATCTGATAGGTGTTAAGTTTTCAACCAATTCCATATTACATAATTCGATAAAATTTAGTGTTTAATAAGTTATGGATTATGTAATCCAATATTAGCAATATTTTAGTTAGGGTTCCAGATTACGTAATCCGGTAGATTTATCCAATTAAGTTTCGCATTGCATAATCCGAAAGTTGTATTTTTTGTGCTTCGGATTGTATAATCCGTAGCATTGGTTTTGGTTTTTGTGTTTTTATTATTTTATATTATGTACGACAGTTACCATCACCACCACAACGCAGCTACCACCACAATGCACCACCTCAAGCATGACCTCAAGCACCACAACCGTGACACTGCACCCCACCACCACAGCAAACACCTTCTCACTCGTGGACAAAATGTAAAACAAAACTTTCATTTTTATCTTTTTTACTGAAGGACAGTTTTAATATTTTAAAATGTTATGGAGGTGTCCGAAGAAATCATGGAGGTGCAGGAAGAAGCTGTCGACGAAAAATCATTGACGTTTTATTTGACGGTATAATAACAGCCCGAAAACCTCCATAACTACTTTTTTTTTCTTTTTTTACACCCCCTACCTCCATAACTACTTCAAGAGATCGCCCATTTGCAGCTTTCAGCCTGAAACCTTCAAGCATAACTTAACGAGGCAAGATATCTTTCCCTTTTTTTTTCGTAGGGTTAGGTAATTACAATGTTTATTCATTCTCATTTTTTTTTTTTGATTTTCAGTTGACTAAAATAGAATAAAATAATAAAAAGAGATATGGAATCAAATTGTTGGTGGCAGTCTCTGTAGCACATCATTGGAATCATGAATTGAACCAATTTATATGGACAAAAGGAATAGTAGCAACTTGTAAGAGGGACAAAAGGAACATATTATAAGAATCATTATCACATGCAGGATCAATCATGATTCAGGTAGTTGCTACCCCAAGTTGATGTTACAAAGAGGACTTTATGCTCTCTACTTTCTCTTATCATTAAATTATTTTATTAACAAAATGAACATATAGTGTTGTACAACCGTAGTATTATAAATTAAATTAGATAAATATGATATAAAATTGAAATGTGTAAATTTAGATACACATCATAATATTTTTGGGATAATATGGTAAGAAGAAATAGTTAAAACGACAACTTTCTAATTGAATACATGGCATAATACAAGTTAGGGTTTTTTATGGTAGGGATCAAATATAGATTAGTTTAAACTGGTTGGTGAGTGTGTGTTTGATATTTGCAGCATTAATAATGTTTAGTTAGTTAATAGAAAAATGAAAGTGGTATATGATAGATTGAATTGTGGTAGGTATTATTTATGGAGGATTAGTTGAGTTGAATACAAGTTTAATAAATTTGATTTAAGAATTGAATAAAAAATAGATAAGAAAAGAAGAAGTTGTGCGTTAGTAGCGGTTGTTTGTGGGGTTATTTTTCATGTGCGTGAAAGGTTAACTACCTAATAAACAAAGTAGATTGCACTAATGTCGAGGTCAAATGAGTTATTTTATATGAGATGTTACCTACTGAAAACAGCTTTCTCATTAAGAACTCGGCTTATTTACAAGCAACAAACATCCAGTTTGGGAATTAAAATCTTAAACAACACTCTCTCTACTAACAAAATAATGTTCATTCTACCATCATCAACTTTAATTTAAGTGCAAGGACAAGCTCAAGCATTCATCAACAGTTTCGGATCATCTCGATTTTGGAGAAATATCAAACCGATTTTCAGACTAACTTACATACATTGTTTCTAGAAAACGACTTCAAGCTTTAATAAATTAAAAGTTCTTGGGTATTCGTGAACAACAAATCTCTTTTATAATGAATCATTCAGTTGAATAAATTATTTATATGTATATACTATTTAAATAGTACATAATATAACCGGTACAAAATAAAATTTTAACATGTAAAGTTTGCCATAATAAAAAAACACTTTAAAAAGTAAATGCTCAAGATTTCTTTCTTTTTATTTATATAATATTTTTTTTTTCATATACACTTGTTTAATCACTCATAACCACGTATCTGGGTATTGTTTAAACACTTAACTTCTTCTAACTAATAATTTAGAGTATTATTGGAAATGTATTCATTTTCTTTTAAAACTTGAATCACTCTTAATTAAGACAGTTTTATAAATAAAAGATTATTTAAACAATCATAAGTTTTTCTTACTAGATAGAGAGGTAACGTCTTGTTGAGTGTGAAGTCAGATTAGTTAGTTTGGCCTGACTAGACACCATGTTATAGTGAGTGGGCTTAATCATTGTGTCCCCTTTATAATCTCTATTTAGAGTGATCATTGTACTTGTAATTGCGCATCAACAGGAAAGAAATAAAACCTAATAGTTGTCCATGTGGATGTAGGTTGTAGTTAGCGATCAAACCACGTTAAATCTTGTGTCGTTTATTTTCTGGCGTTGTTTCGTGATTATGTGTGTTGTTTCCGCGTGCTTTTTTCTCATCAGTTGGTATCAAGAACTTGGTTCATTTACGCACTAGAGATCCTATTAGTAGAAATTAATCGTCGAGACATGAAAATTGCGGTTGCAACAAGGGCAGAGGGATAGTGCCTATAGTGGGTGGCGCAACGGTATTATGACGCGTGGTGGCTAGGGTTTTTGTGGGGGCGGCAACGACATCCCAAAGCTAGGATTTTGTGGGGGCGGCGAAAAATCTTGTTTCGCGACAACCAGATCTTTTGCATGAGCGTTTTATGCAGGTCTACTAAGTGAGTGCATGGTGCGGCGACGACAAATAGGTGCATGTCCTATATCACGTTTCGCGGCGAACAAGTGCAGATTTGTTTCCCATATCGTGTTTCATGCAGGTCTGTTTGAGGTGCAAAGCGCGCGGCAGCAACCAAGTGGGGCGCGGAGGCGAGTCTGGACGACGATGTTGCGTGCAAGATGCATAGCGCGACGACGCGATGTGCAAGAGAGAGCGCGTCGTGTGCGATGGGGTTTTATTTTTTATGAACCGTGAGTGTCGTTTGAGATGGCAGAAGACGGGAAGTTCCGAATTGAAAAATTCGATGGTATGGATTTCAGTTGGTGGAAAATGGAAATTGAGGATTTGCTAGTTCAGAAAGATTAGGACGTGGTTTTGGGTGACAAGCCAGAAAAGATGTCTGATGTAGAGTGGACAGGTTTGTATTGGAAAGTCATGTCCGTTATCCGACTCTCTTTGACCAAAAATGTTGCGTTCAACATTTTGAAGGAGAAGATAACGAAAGGTATCATGGAAGCATTGTCTAACATGTACGAGAAGTCATCTGCTGCAAACAAGGTGTTTCTAATTAGAGAATTGGTAAACACAAGGATGAAGGAAGACAATTCAGTTATTGAGCACATCAATAAAATGAATTCGATCTTAGCCAGACTTACGTTAGTGGCATTAAGTTCGATGGTGAAGTTCAAGCTTTACTACTGCTATCGTCTTCGCTTGACACTTGCTCCGAAACAGTTACAGCAGTTACCAGTTCAACGGGACCCGATGGATTCACTTTTGAGATGATTCGTTATCTCATTCTTGGCGAGGACGTCCGAAGAAGGATTTCTGGGGAATTATCTAGTGAATTGCTAAATGTCACCAGAGGTAAGAAAAATATCAGAGATAGTGGGAGCAAGAACAAAAGAAGCAATCAGTCAAAGACTCAAAATTGCTTAAGTGTAACATGTTGGAACTGCAAGGAGGTGGGGCATTTCAGGAATCAACGCCAAAATGATAAACAAGTCAACATTGCAGAAGACTCCGCGAACGAGGACCTTTTAGTCTGTTACGCGGATAGCAATGTGGATTCCTGGGTCATGGATTCTAATGCTTCATTTCATGCTACCCACAACAATGAAGCATTGCAGAATATAGTTATTGAGGATTTTTGAAAGATAAGACTAATGGACAACAAAATTATTGATGTTACGGCCATGGGTGACATAGTGTTGAAGACGTCAGTCGGTTTATGGACTTTGAAGGATGTTAGCGTTGTTCCAAGCTTGACGAAAAGTTTGATTTTTGTTAGGCAGTTGGACGAACAGGGACATGATGTGAAGTTCGGAGATCAGCAGTGGAAGGTCGTCAAGGGAAATCTTGTCATGGCCCGCGGAAGAAAGAGAGGTTCGTTGTATATGGTCGAATTATCGTTTGAGGGAGTGACCGTCCCAATTCAAAAGATAAACAAAGTCTGGTTCACATAATCTAGTGGGCAAAAGGAGGTTGTCTTTACAAAAGAGAAACTCAGATCCACAGGTCAGATTCAGGATGAACGAGCATGGAAAGGTTCAGGTAGACCAGTCAGAGGTACTTGTGGCAGTGGAAGCACGGGTCGTGTTTCATCTGAGGTCCCTAGACGACAGTGGGTTAAGAGAACTAGTATTCCAACTATTGAAACATCTCCAGAAAATTTCTTGTTGAGTATGGAGAGTGTTTGTTCTTAGGCTGTTCCAGGATCCGGCAGTTCGTGTAAGTGGGAGCCGGTAGGAACAAAGAACGAGTCAGTGGTAGTTTCAGTCATGACTAACGTGTTGAAACTCATAGGAGTTTCAACGAAGCCTTCAAAATGATTAAGAAGGCTGGTGGCAACTAGTGGTGGAACATTGAGTTCCGTTGACAGATTGCAGAAGTTCATGTACACAGTTGAAGCGTAGGTGAACATTGTTCCGTGGCTTCAAGTGGGAGATTGTTAAGTGTGAAGCCATGACCAATTGGGTTGGGCTGACTAGACACCATGTTTTAGTGAGTGGGCTTAATCATTGTGTCCCCTTTATAATCTCTATTTAAAGAGATCAATGTACTTGTAATTGCGTATGTAACAGGAAAGAAATAAAACCTAATAGTTTCCTGTGTGGATGTAGGTTGCAGTTGGCGACCGAACCACATTAAATCTTGTGTCGTTTATTTTTTGGCGTTGTTTATTGATTATGTGTGTTGTTTTCGCGTGCGTTTTTCTTATCACGTCTTGTGATGAATACAAGGTTTATACATTCTTCTAGTTTCTTAATGAACACAAACAATGTTTTTATAAAACTTAGGCACATAAACCTCTAAGCATTTAAGATTTGGTAGTGTTTTAATAACTCTATATAGTTTCTTCTTATAGAATGTTGAGGAAAAATTCGTTGTAAGTCCTTCTCCGCTTGTTAAGAAGCTTTAACTCAGGTCTTCACTTCAAGCTTGTGTTTGTCCATGTCTAGAGATGCATTAAATGTCCTCCATGTAGCATTGAATGTTTTTCTCTTCTTTACACAACATCTCGATAGTTAACATGACTTATTAAGCCTAAGTTAGAAACCTTTCACATAAACTAGAGTAAAGAAAAAGATTGTATGCAACAAATAGCTTTTCCAAGGTTGTCATAAGGCATATCAAGATGCTTGTTGGTGTAGAATAGATTTAGTGCATTCTTAAGAAGATCTTTGATGTAGATAAGAGCTTTAGAAAACCTTCTTGGTAGAGTGAAGATGAAAACATTATCTGCAACATTCTTCTATGATTAAAACATTTGTAGGTTAGACCATAACCTTTTTTACTTTCCATTATGGTACCTTGTTGAATAAGTCCTCTGAAGTAAAGTATTGCTTCAGTGGAAGTGATAGACTTGAGATTTGTGTAAGAGATTGCAATAGGTGAGTTTATATGCATCGTAATTTCTTTCGTAGATATTTGAAATTTAGTGTATAGTTCGGTGATTGTATCAAAGGGAAATTGAGAATTACAAGATATCATTTGACATGTAGAAGAGACACATTAAATGATCTTCATGCAGAATTGATTGCACATCTCTTCTTTAAGCAAAACTATGATACACAACATCACTTATCAGACTTGGTCAAATAGTTTTTCCTAAAAATGGAGTAAAGCAAGGACCACGTGTGGTTGAAAGTCTTTTCAAAGAATATATTTTGACATATCATAAGAGTTTTAGTGTTGAGAAGCTTTAAGCACATTCTTCAAGAGATTTTGATGTTGATACTTCAAAGGGGATATCCTCTTAAGAGAATGTAGAAACAAACATTTTGTTCATACATAGTGTAAGCATTGAAATATTCGATATTATGAAATTTTAACACTGCTTATCAACATTGTTTGTCCAAGTTTTTTGCTTATAAGAAGGAATTATACAAACCCTGAGGTACTTTGTGTTTTTAGAACACATGAAAGATCTAAGTCTAATTTGATGGTTTATAAAGACACATTTTGCATTTTAATGTAAGCACTTAATAAATAAAAAAAATAGGTCTATTGGATTTTGTTTAACAACTAAACATTGATCTACTACCTATGTTATTCTACGAAATGAGTTATAAAAAAAGGAGTTAATGAGGTTTTCTTTTTATTCTTAGGTGACACTAAATCCTATATAGCTTTGGTAGAGGTTCATAGTGGGATTTGAGGTGCCCACATGGTAGGTGAAAGAATCAAATGGAAAATTTTACAAGGCTAGTATTAGCCATTAATCTTAAAGGATTGTATCAAGTATGCCAAGTCTTGTGAAGAATGTAAAAAATGTTGACCTATTCAAAAGGTATCATATAGTAAGTTACTTTTTGTGATAATACGATGTTTATTTCGAGGTTGGGCAATCTATTTAATTATTCAGAAATGCCAACTTTTATTTAAAGGTCCAAAATTCATTATAGTGGTAGTTCGTTTTTGTACTAAATGAGTTTAAGCAATCCCTTTACGAGATATGGATGAAAAATATGTGCAATTTTATAGAAGAATACACTGTGTATAGATTTAGAATACTAAAATTGATTATGAAAAAATAGAGATAATTTTTATTGGTCAAATGGTCATTTGATATTCATAATCAAGAACTATAAAATTATTAGTATCAACGCCTTATTATGCTCAAGCAAATGCTAATTGTAGCTATTAATGATATTTTTGATAAAATTGATAAGAAAACATGTAGAGAGCAAGCAAGAAACCTGACATGATACTTTAACGCAAATCTTATGGTCTTATAAAAATTCACTTGAGAATTCACCCATAACTAATTGTTCGATCGAACTTTACCACTAATCCAAAAGTTATAGCTAATAGTTAAGGTGTAAATCTTTTTACTTAAGAACGTAACAACCCATTGCTACGATTAGATTGTGATTTAGCTCACTTTTCCTCTGTTTTGGGACAATTGATGTCACCTACAACAATCTTTCCCTCAAAACTGCTCCACTGGAAATCAAACTTGTGACATTGACTCTAATACTAATTGTTGGATTGAGTGCTTACCACTATGCCAAAAACTATAACTAATAGTCAGGATGAAACTCTTTTTATTTAAGAGTGTAGTAGCCCAGGCACCACGATTCAATTGTGATTTCGCCCATTTAACCGCCATCGCAAGACAATTGATATCACCTACAACGCTAACCCCATGTAAGTTATTGTTTCTGAACATGATGCAGTTTTACCAATTGAGATTAATTTACAATATTTGAGATTACAAAGACAAAAGAATTGTCTACTCAAGCATATTAGGATTTGACAACTTATTAAATGAATAATCTCGATGAAGAATGAATATTAACTTTGAAAAATATTGTTAAAAAGACAAATTGCGTGAGTTTATAACAAATGAGTTAAAAATGAAGACATTTACTCAATGTGACTTAGTTTGGAAGGTTGTAATGCCTCTATCGATAAAAAAATTTAAATTTTATGCAAAGTGGTCTCCTAATTGGGAAGCACCTTATAAGATAGTTAAAATATTATCTAGTAACCCATATTTGATCATCAAAGTTAATGGTGGAGATTTGATAATGAGAATCAATGGTAAACATGAAGAAATATGAATCTTGTATAAGTGAGTTACACATAAAGGAAAGTTTGAAATTTATTAATAATTGTTAATTATACAAAAAGTACCTGCAAAAGTATCACATGAAATAAAAATCTAATTGCATACTCCACACATTAGTTAGCCTGAAAGTTTTGAATTGAGATATAGTGTGATTTTGAGAATTGAAAATCAAGTTTTGATCAACTTCTCAATTGAAAGTCATAGTCATATGAGTAGTCGAGAATATTCTAGTCCTAATTCGCCTTTGAGTTTATCCAAAGACTTGATCTTGTTGTCAATGGCTTGTAATTTATTTTGATTCAATGAACTTTAACTTGCTCCTTCTCAACTAATTCCTTGGGCATTTTTGCATGTTGAGTTTTCAATTCATAGAGTTTATTCTTGTTATTACTCAAAGTTTTGAACTTTTGAGCTTTAGTAGGCCTCTTCTCAATCTTTTGAGTCTCGATCAAAGATAAAATCATTTAAACCTTATTTTGAATCTCTATCATGTTTTGATGGAGTCTTGACTACTATGTTGGGTTAAGATGAATATACCAATTGGTGAAACCCGTTAATCACTTAGTTAAGCTCTAAAGTTGATTCAAATTGTACTTAAGTGAACTTATCACTTTATAAGACTCAAATTTATTGGCAATTATATCCAAGATCAAGAAACAATCATTTTCAATTTCTTCCATGATGTGTTAATCGTCCAAAGTTTGATCATGCTTGATTTGTTCTTCTTCATATGATCTTGTTATTCTTTTGTTGAGACATTATCATTTTGACCTTATTGAAAAATAAAATAATGTAATCATGAAAAACTTTACTTTGACAAAAAAAATAGAAGGATAAATAAAGTATTAAAATAAAAACTTGTTTTTGAAAAGGTATGATTTTTTCATGAGTTGAGGATTTCCTAAAAGATACATTAGAGATGGTATCATCAATATTCATAAGTCATAAGTAGAGAGATGATTAAAATAAAGAGAATTTTACTATTTAAAGTAAAGGGGTAGACTTATTTGGTATCTCATCAATAGGTTGTTCAACAGTTGCTTTAACTGCAGGTATTGAAGCACAAATGTACTATAGACGACAAAAGAAAAGTATGGATGGATCGTGTTTGTATTAGTTGATGTTCATTGAAATCAGGGCAAGGAAAAGCGTGGATGTGCTCTCATCCTTTCCTCGCTAACAAACATAGAAAGTTGGGGAAAGCCACGTATGCATGTGTGTAAATACAAAAATAGTCTCACTACTTCTGTGTGTATGCAATTTGTTTTTCACTGTGCATGACAGATACGATGGAGCAAGGTGCATAAAGATCTGGAACCGCGAGTGACGAAGGAGCCCCATAATCAATTATTCCCTTTTTAACAAAGCCTCCTATAATTGATTATCCCCTCCTAACAAAGCCACCCATTATCGATTATGAACCCCGTGTTTTTAATTGCCCTAAACAATTTTGACCTATTTTTCACTGTCTTTAATATCAAATTAATTTTGAAACGTTTTTTACAATTTTCTAATACTGTAATTCAATTTATAACGAACATATTTATTTTGATGAAAACTTTCCATGCTTCGAAAATGATAACTAACTTTTATTTTTTTTCAAAAATAATTATTCAATAGTAGCATAAGTAATTTACAAAATTTTAAAAACTTACATCTATACAAAAAGTACTTCATATTTCATTATTCAAATATTTTTAAAGACAATGATAAATTTATAAACTTACGTTTTAAACCTTTTTAAAAAATTAAAAATTCTCACACTCATCACATCACTCACAAATTTCAATAAACTTTCGTCACAAATCCACTCTACTTACCTTAATCCAAACAACCTCACTTTCTTTACATTTTCCTCTCAAATAACTCTAAATTCACTCCCTCAAATCCTCACACATCTCCTCCCTAATCCAAACAAAGCATTGGTCTTCTTAGTTCTTATGACTATGTTCTTCATGCTACGAGCCTTGATCATGTAACCTCCTTATGTTCTCATAGCCATGTGGTAAAATAGTAAAGAAAGGAAGATAAATTGCATGGTCTCTATATACGATGGACGATCAAGTGTATTATATAACACTTTGTATGTTGAAATATAATATTTGAGATATCAAATTAATTAGAGATAAAATTAATTTACAATATATAAATACGGGTATAATTTTTATCTTATATTTGTAAAATAAATTAGACTTAAGTTTATTTTTTACTATATAGTCCTAACTTTTAACAAAGTCATCCATAATTGATTATCCCCTCTTGACAAAGACACTCATAATCGATTATGAACCCCATGTTTTTAACTGCTTTAGTCTATTTTGACTTATTTTCCAAGGTCTTTAATATTCCTTTTACTACATTTCAAATTACTTTTTAAACTTTTTTTTTATAATTTCCAATACTATAATTCAATTAATAATGGAAAATTTTATCTTTATGAAAATTTTCCATGTTTCGAAAATGATAAGTAACTCGTATTTCTTCAAAAATAATTATTCAACGATAGCAAAAATAATTTACAAATTTTAATTAACACAAATTTACACAAAAAAATAACTCATATTTCATTATTCAAATATTTTTAAAGACAAAAATAAATTTATTTTAAATCTTTAAAAAAATTAAAAATATCACACACATCACTCACAACTTTCAATAAACTTTAGTCACAAATTCATTTTACATACCATACCTTAATCCAAATAAGTTGACTTTCTTTACACTTTTCTTTCAAATCATTCCAAATTTACTCTCTCAAATTCTGACATATCTCTCCGCTAATGTAAATAAAGCATTAGTCTTCTTAGTTGCTGCATGCCTTGATGTTCACGTAGCCAAGAAGTAAAATAATAAAGAAGGATTGCACAATCTATATAGGACGATTAAGCATATTAAATAACTTTTTCTTTATTTCTTTCAAGTGCTTATTTGAATAGCACTTTGTATGTTAGAAATATAATATTTGAGATCTGAAATTAATTAAAGATAAAATCAAATTACAATATTTAAATAGGATAATCTTTATTTTATATTAATTTTGTAAAATAAATTAGACTTAAATTTATTTTTAATATATAATCACAATTTAGAACTACGTAAATTTTAGTTCTTAAAAATGATCAAATTTTATATTTTATTTATACTATTTTTTCTATAAAATATTATCTAAAATACTTTAATTTAATGTCCAAAACACTATCTGAACAGCTTTCGGACGAAAACTAAAATAAAATTTTATTAGATATTAAAAAATTATTAAAGACAAAAATTCTAATCATTAGGATGGTTAATTTCCACATTTTATCACATCCTCTATTTTCTTTTTGTTATTCCACGCTCATGTGTTGTTTATTTTTTACTCTGTTATATTTGTTTCGTAACTTTTCAAAGGATGATTAAAGTTGTACGCTCAAGGTTTAATTTTTAAAAAATGTTATCACTCGTGCATTTGCTCTAGGTTTAGATTTTTTAAGCTTTGAATTAATTGTAAGGAATGTTTCTTAATTTTTATAAATATAATAACTTAATAAATTTTAATTTCTATAATATAATATTATTTTGTTGTGTTGTTGTAACTTTCATCTTCTTTCTAATTTTTACTTTAATATAGATAATTTCCTCTTTCCTTTTAAGTTTTTAAATAACTTTTTTTCTTAACATTTTTACAATTTTGATTTAGTTTAATGATAAATTTTATAGTTAGTCAAATCTCTTTTGGATGGATTATTTCCTCCATTAGAATCGTATGTTGATTTTATTATATGCAATTACACTCTAAGTGTTTGATTTTGAATGAGCATGCTGTTAGGAAAAACGGGTAATTTTCCCACTAAAACAAAACCTTAACAGAGCTACCCGACAAATAATATTGAATAAATAAAGTGGAATAATAAAAGAGATAAAGAGGAAAAAGCACACCCGAAAATTGTTAACGGAGTTCGGCCTGTTTAGCCTAATCTCCGAGCACAGCAAAAACAGCTCACTTTTATTATTATGAGAGAAGATAT
>Ga0123342_1005765_pt1 | contig 17711 bp, 9 predicted proteins | sample Turbeawhitnodule_FD_89960 | JGI IMG/M metagenome (GOLD analysis project Ga0123342, IMG submission 89960) | Root nodule microbial communities of legume samples collected from Mexico - Turtle bean Mexico white nodule | ecosystem: Host-associated > Plants > Roots > Nodule | place: Mexico: Nepantla...
AATGACATAATTTGAAAGATAATTGTGGCGGTTAATGAAATGACGTATTATACTGAAATTTGTGGCGGTTATTAATAACCGCCATATTAAAACCGCCACTTTTTACACATTTTTTTGTAGTGAGATGTTTATACTGGTTCACTCTAAACCCAAAGCCACATCCAGTCTTCTCAGAAACCACTGAGAAATTCCACTAAGCAATCAAACCTATATCACTTACACCACAACCAAGGAAGTGACATTGATCCCCTCAAGACACACACTCCTCTTGGTCAACACACCAACACCAAGAATGTCGATCTTGATCCACTCAAGAACACACAACACTTCTCAGCAAACACACAAGGTTTCTTTCAACAGATACAAGGATTACACTTGTTACAGAATTAAATCTAAAATCAATACAAGAGAAAATCCTATCTCACACACTTTGATAAAACTCAATCTCTAAGCAATCACAACTCTTTCAAAATCTGTTCAAATCTCAAAATCTATGAAAAACTCAAATCTGTTTTTCTATTTGTAAAACAAAGTTGTTGTTTGTTATCAAATATTAACAAACTATTAATTGCATTCAAAGATTGGTCAAAGCATTAAAAACTGGAGCGTAAACAGTTGGAAAAAAATTTAATGCTTAGTCAAAGCACAAAACAGTTTTCTGTTATGGTACCAAAATAAACAATCGGTTGTTTCCACGAATCAATCAGTTGTTTTGGTTTTGACAGCAAGTCAACCATAAAAACAGTTCTCAACCTTTTCTAAAAAGACCTAAGTATAAAACAATCGGTTGTTTCGACAAAACAAAAGATTGTTTTTCACTTAGCTTGAAAAACACTTTTCTTTTAAAAGGATTGAGAGTGCTTATGCTTTGGATTCAATCAAGAGTGGATTACACATTAAATCTACCCCAAATCCTATCTAAAGGACAACTCAGCAACAGCAAGCACAACCAACCTTCATCATCCTTCAAAGGGTTTGGATTCTTCAAAGCTTGAACACCACTTGGTTCAACACATATATCATACTAAGTAGTCTCATCTTCTTAGAGCGTCTATACTCAAATGACTCTATTCATTCTGAGCTAGATTGTGTTAGAACGTACCAAATTGAATAACTCATCTTCACAGGGCGTCTATACTCGAATGACTCTATTCATTTCAAGATAGGTCACCTTACCATGTACGAACTGCAATAACCTTACGTCCACAGAGCGTCTATGCCCATATGACTTTATTCACTTCGGACTAGGACGTCTTACCATGCCTTATTGTTTACCAATGCAGTACGCCTACTCGGCCAACCGAGTTATGTCTTACCATGCCTTATTGCTTGCCAATGCAGTGTGCCTACTCAGCTGACCGAGTTATGTCTTACCATGTGTTATTCCTTGCCAATGCAGTGCGCCTACTTGGCTGACCGAGTTACGTCTTATCGTGCCTTGTTGCTTGTTAATGTAGTGCGCCTACTCGGATGATCGAGCTACGTCTTACCGTGCCTTATTGCTTGCCAATGCAGTGCGCCTACTTGGTTACTCGAGTTACGTCTTACCAAGCCTCACATCAAGTAATTCATTTACAAAAATAAACTCATCTCACGTGGCGCTTATATTCGGGTAGTCGTGCTTACACCGAGCTAAGTTGTCTTGCCATGTACTTCATCAGATAGATTCATCTTAACAGGGCGCCTATACTCGGATGACTCTATTCATTTCGATCTAGGTCGTCTTACCATGTACTCAACAACAAATTCATCTTCACAAGGCACTTATACTCGGATGACTCTATTCATTACGATCTAGGTCATCTAACCATGACATTAGATAACCCTTTCACGCACAGGGCGCTTGTACTCGGATAGTCATACTGACGTCGAGTCAGGTCGTCTCTTCGTGTGTTAACTCAACTATATCAACTGAATTAATGCACCATCATTTAAGAAAAAAATTATCACTAGATGACCTCATTAAAAAACCCCTTCGTCTCTTAGTTTTCTTATTTGTAGCTCTTGGGTTTCACTCATAATTATGAGTATGGTGCATCATTTGGGAGGCCTTGAGCACCATTGATTTTTACCTTGATCCCATTCCATTTTCGCAAATTGCATCTCCTCCTCACTATATCTTGTTTTTCATCTTTGCCTATGTGAAGTGAACCTTCACACTTACTTAACCACTTGGTTAAGTTCATGTCCAGTGGGAATCTTCCTTAGGTGCTGACCATTAATTATTAAAATCTCAACCTTAAGTAAAAGTGTCACCATAAATGAAAACATCTAAAAATCAACTCACATCATGTGGTATTCAGAGCTTAGGTTTTTTAGCTTATCTTGTTTAGAGTTGATTGGCACTTTACTTTCTTGCATCTTTAATTCCTTGTCTTTACATTCAAGCCCCTTTAAATTCTTGTCTTTACTTTCAAGCACTTTTAATGTCAACCATTTACTTTCTTACTTTTAAATTCGGCATTTACCTTATTCAATAGCATTGTTTCGCTTTTTTAATGTTCCTTTATGTCTTATATTGTTTTTACCTCTTTGCCTTGAGTCATATGTTCTTTAGTGTTCTAAGAGTCCTTATATTTTTTTCCTCTACTTACTTGCTTTTAATTGTGAAAGTTTATAAGTAATTAGAAACTAGTTTTAGTAGAAGTAGATTTGAGTTCCAAACAAAAGATTTCAAGTGATCAATTGTTTTGAATCCCAAAATTTTTGTGAAAATTGGAGTTATATGAAAATATGTATGATCAAAACTATGGACATTTCATTTCCATAATCCAAAAACAAGTATTAAAAAAAAGAGAAAAGGGAATTTGCGCCAACAAAAAATGTTTTTGTTCCAATCTTTCAAAGGGTAACATTTTCAAAATTTTGGGTTCATCTTGATTGGCAAATTAATTTCAACCTTTGTGGAATTTTTATCCTTTTGCTTTGACAAATTTCTAAATAAATTTTCATTGTTAAAAGTTTAGTAAGTATCTTAGAGTCTTTTTGTGTGTCTTTTTCTTGCTTGTCTTCCTTTTCAAGTTTTGTCATAATCTCTTTCACAAATTTGGTTTAGCTTTCTTGTTTTGAGCTTTTCTTGATTATCTTTTCAAATTTCTTAAGTTTTGTTGTGGTTCTTTGAGATCAAGTGTGTTTGGCTTTGTCATCTTTCAGTTGAGAAATTTTCAACACCAAGATAGACATTTTTTGAGAGGATAAAATTCTTTTTGAGTGCTTTGAGTGTTCTCCTCTTGATTTCTTTTCACCAAAAGTGATGCAAACTTGAGAGAGTCTATTCTAACTTCTTTTTCACTAATTGTTTGATTCCTTTGTGCAAATATTATGGGTCATTTGTCTTTAGGTGAATCTTCAAAATCGCAATAGCATCACAAAGCCCACCTTTTGGGAGAACTTGTGGAGGTCAAGTAGCGAATGGTCCACAAAGATGAGGAAATAAGCCAACTAGCAAAAATATTGCAAAGACTACAAGAAGCTCAAGCAATGAAAACTCAACAAAGAGATAGGAGCTGCCAAAAACAACTAGACATTCCATGCACTTTGGGAGTCAAGAACATGATTGGCAAGTGCACAATTTTGACAAACATCACCATCAACACCAACAATAACCACAACATTCTTTTGATTTTGTAAAGTTACCTAGTTTTAATGGGTCCAATGACCCTACTTTGTATTTAGAATGGGAAGCTAAAGTTGAACATCTTTTTAATGTGTATTAGGTCACCGAGGACCAAAAGGTTAGGTTAGGTTCCCTAGTTTTTTTAGACTATGTCATCCAATGGTGGCAACAAACTGTAATGGACATTGGGCTAAACAAGAGGTCAGTCGTGTTCTCTTGGTATGATTTGAAAGCATGTATGCGCGTGCAGTTTGTTCCTCCTCATAGGAAGGAACACTTATTGAAGCTCCAACGGCTTCATCAAGGACCTAGGACGGTAAAGGAATATTTTGAAGACTTAGAAACAACTTTGACTAAATTTAATATGCCTAAAGTGATGAGTCAAAGATAACTCGGTTTGTGAGTGGTTTAAGGAGAGAAATTTGAGATGTTGTAGAAGTTTATGAGTATTGTTCTTTAAAGAACTTGGTTCACCTAGCCATCAAGGTGGAATCACAAATTTCAAAGAAAACAACTTTCAAAAATACTCCTAATGATGATTTCTACAAATCTTATGGGAAGGATACAAAAACTTCTCCTTCCCATTTTTCAAAAGAAATCACTACTCACCAAAAGGTTTCTAAAGACTACCTTTCTACCTCTACCACTAAGTCGCAACCAAAACCCCCAATATGAAATGTTTTAAACGTTTAGATTTTGGGCACATCGCCGCCAACTGTCCAACTAAAAGCACCAAGTTGGCAACTAAAGAACAAATACAAATAAAAAAAAATGAAAATGAAAAAACCAAGGAAAGTAAAAAGAGTCTCATCTTGTTAGACCTCACAAAAATAATTGCGCCTTCATGGTATACTTCTTCCTTCTCTTTTTCATTACCAAAGGTTTCTACTTACTTACCATCTTTCTTAAAGAATTTTAGGAATGATTTTCAAACACCTCCTAAAGGTTTCCACCTTTTAAGAGGATTTCATCACAAATATTTATCATTCCTAAACATTCTTTTCAAACTTGGTATGTATATAGAACCCCATCTTATGCACTCCCAACACTTAAGGAACATAAGTTGAGTTCACATCACAATCCTTGCACTATCTTATATGTGAACAAACTAATTATGTTATCTACAGGAGTTCTAAATTCGAGGTTGAATTCTCTCGAACTTAGGGGGCATGATACAAACCAAGTAGTTATGAAGATGACCAAGGAAGCAAAAGAAAAAGCACATGGCAAGCAGTCATCTCATCAAACAATTAAAGACCCCACCAAGGATCTCATAGACTCGACCAGAGGAGGTGGGCATAAACCAGAGCACCAACTTTTCTTCCTTTTGGTCTTCTTAAAAGATAAAATATGTTGTAAATAATTTTGGGCTCACTTAAGGGGTCCAAATAACAAAGATAGGCTAGAATAAGGTGCCTTTATAATAATAGGTGGTGTAGTTATCATTTTAGCTTGTTCCTAATCCTTTAGGAATGAGTTTTGACCTAGTTTCTAGAAGCAAAAGCCTAGGGTTCGGGTTTGACTTAGTCAAACCCTAAGGCTGCCCCTTTTTTCCCTTTTCCCATCCTACCCCTCATGCTTGTTTTCCAAGGCTCCTTCACCTATAAATAGGAGGCCTACCCATTGTATTTTACAAGTTGAATTTGAATGAAGTAAAGAAACTCTACACAAATTGTGTGAGCTTTTAGTGAGGCTTATGTCCTCTTAGGTTTGAGGTCTTATTTTGAGTGATTGGGAAGCTCTCAAGTGGCGGTCAACACACTCATCTTGGAGCACATGACCCTCCAAGTGGCGTGACATTGCTCACCCACCATCATAAGTTTTCTCATTCCATTTTCCTTTCATTTCTCCATTCCATTTATGTTCTTGTCTCTTAATTTTCTTATTTGTTGCTCTTGGGTTTCACTCATAATTATGAGTATGGTGCATCATTGGAAGGCCTTGACCACCATTGATGTTTACCTGTGGCCATTCCATTTTCACAAATTGCATATAATCCTCACTATATCTTGTTTTTCATCTTTGCCTCTATGAAGTGAACCTTTACAGTTACTTAACCACTTGGTTAAATTCGTGTCCAGTGGGAATCTTCCATAGGTCCTCACCATTAATTGTTAAAATCTCAACCTTAAGTAAAAGTGTCACCATAAATGAAAATATCTAAAAATAAACTCACATCACCTTAGCAAGTGGATTTTCAGGGGTATGAGTAACATGGCCTTCATCTACCAAAATAAAGGTCAAGTCTCCATCAAATTAAAAAAATACCCCTTCATTCATTTGCTCCTCAGAGCACCACATTTTGGTGAAAATGGTAGGCCTTTTAATACATTTTTTCTTAATGGAATATTCCCTGTATTATATATATATATATATGTGTGTGTGTGTGTGTGATAAAATTGTGTTAGCTATAAATTGATCAATTATGTGAATGACTAATAATCAATTCATTAAGCCATTTATTTCAAGAAGTAACTTTTTTTTCTAGGAGTTTATAGTTCCTTTTTGGATTAGTATCACTATACTGATATCCCCCAAGGTACAACACGAGCTTCTAGAATGGTATGACGAGGATCACAAAACTAGAAAATTCTTAAAGCATATAACAAAGGATAAGGAAAGAGAAAAGAGTGAGTGAAGGTGTGTATGGAGTGTCTTGGTATATAAACCCTTTGAGAGTGTAAGTAAGCAATGTGGGACTATTTTTCCTTTTATAATGCCCATTATGCACAACAATCCCCCACAAATTGCAAAAGGAAAGAGAAAGAAAGAGAGAGAGAGAGAGAGAGAGAAAGAAAGAAGAAAATATTACAATGTAATGCACCAGAGATATTATAACAAGCTATATGAATAAAAGAACACTTAATGTGTGCTAGAGGATAGTCAATCAAATACACCCACACAATTCTTGCAGTTAACATTGTGTTCCGCTTACTAGGTCATGCACATGTCTGATATTGATGAGTGCTCTAGAGATCTTACCAAAATTTCATGCAAACGGCCCAACTTGACATTCGTGTGTTGTAAATCATACACTGCATGTAAAGGATATGAAAATCATTAAAATATTTGTAAAATTTAAAATTTCATATACCACATAAAATTTAACTGTAAATTTTATCCTTGTAATGATGTGGTATCTACCACTTTGACACACCATAGGAATGGACAAAGTTGATTTTAAATCGATTGTAATGCTAGCAAAACTAACCAGTGATTTATTTTTACCCATATGAACCTTATTCATGGGATCTCAAATCACAAATGTCGAGTTTCCATCACTTATTTATTTGTGTTAGATATTATTAGATATTATGAGATATTATTAGATGTTTCTATTTATGTAATGGGCTTAGTGCATATGTTTCTTTTTCTATATAAACATAACCCTATGTGTTCAATATACACAAAGGATTTATCTTATTCTTCTTTTCTTTTATTTTAATATGGTATATAGAGCATAGGGTTATAATTCAAAAAACAAATTTGTGAACCCATTATTCACAGGTATTTTCCAGTCGTCGTCCCACCGCCTCCTTGACGTCGGAGCCGCCACTAGAGTTTCGCCAAAGCCACCACTGGAGTTTCCCCAAAGCCGCCACCAGATTCTCTCCAGAGTTGCCACCAATTGGCCGGTGATTGGATTTGTCCTTGTCATTTATGGCTTCTTCCACTGCCACTATACTTGAACCGTCTATTTATACTAATTATGTCAATGTTCATCTCTCCATTGACAAATCGGATGGAATCAATTATGACACTTGGGTCTCAGATATTAAATTATGGCTTAAGAGACATAGTTATGTTGATCATCTTACTCGTCCCAGGGTTGCTGAAGATGAGGTTTTTCGTTGGTTGAAAATTGATGCTCAATTATGCATCGTTATCAAATCAACCATTCATTCATCTTTAAAACAATTTTTCGAACATATGAGACATGTTCAGAAGTTTGGGAACAGGAAAAATTATTATACACCAATTATACTTAACGTCTTTATGGTGTGTGTCAAAATCTCCTCACAGTTGTTGCTCCAAATTGTCTTGATGGTACAATGGCAAAATATATGGGTAAACTCCATGCTCTTCTTCATGATTTTAATAAGTTTTTTCCTCCTGCCTCCACTCCTTCTCAAGAACTAAAGTAAAGATCCAAGTGTTTCATGTTATTAGGCTTACATGGCCTTTTTTATGATTATTCTCATGTCCGTGATCAAATTTTGGGATCTCCTATCATGCCAAATTTTACTTCTACTTGTTCTACCTTTCTGCGTGTGTCAGGTAAACACATCACTGATATAACGCCTTATGTTGATAACTCTTCTACTTTAGTCTCTCGGCATAATGATCATACTCGCCCTCACAAGTCGAGCAAAGGGCATCAAAAGTGTGACCATTGTGGCAAACTTGGTCACAAAATTGACAGATGTTATGCCTTACATGGTCGTCCTCCTAAATCTATTGTGGTTGTCCAAATTACTCTTATGCAACCTTCTAATGTGGATCATACTTCATTTGGTACCTCAGGCTAGCCTGATATTTTTAATGAATTTCTTAAATGGTATGAGGATCGTTAGAACTCTGGTTCCACTACTTCTGTCACACATTCAGGTACATCTTTTGTTGGCCTAACCCTTTACTTCCCTTAGCCATTGGGTTCTAGATTCAAGTTCAACATATCACATTATTGATAATAAACCTTTTTTCTCTTCCCTATCTACTATAGGTTATTTACCTTCAGTTACCATGGCCAATGTCTAGGGTACCATCACATGGTGTTGGTACTATTAATCTTTTTCCTTCTTTATCTAATGATAATGTTCTTTATGTCCCTGGTTCTCCATTTAACTTATTATCCATTAGTCGTCTTACTCATTCCCTTGATTGTGTTATTTCTTTTACCAAAGATTTTGTTTCTTTACAGGAACGAAGTTTGGGACGGAGGATTGGCATCGAATGTGAGTCTCACTAACTTTATCAACTACAGATCTCTGCACATGTTGGCACGATTGTGGATTCTCCATCTCATTCATGCTCAATTGGGTCATCCTACTCTTGCAAAGATGCAACAACTTATTCCAAGTTTGTCTAATGTATCAAGTTTATCGTGTGTGAGTCATGTCATTTAGGGAAACACATTCGTAGTTCTTTTCTTAGTAGTGTCTCACAACGTATTTCATCTCCTTTCGCCTTAGTTCACTCTGACAGTGGGGACCAAGTCGTATTAAGTCTAATTTAGGATTTCAGTATTTTGTTACTTTTATTGATGATTATTCAATATGTACTTAGGTGTTTTTAATGAAAAATCGTTCTGAGTTGTTTTCGATATTTCAAATCTTTTACAATGAAGTTAAAAATCAATTTGGAATTTCCATTCTAATTTTACACAGTGATACTAGGAATGAGTTTCTTTCTCATTCTTTTAAAAATTTTATGACTTTTCATGATCTCCTTCATCAAACTTCATGTGCTTATACACCTCAACAAAATGGGATAGTTGAACGCAAGAATAAACATCTTATTGAAACAACTCATACTATTTTAATCCATGGTAATGTTCCTTGGCGTTTTAGGGGTGTTGTTCTTAGTGCATGTTATCTTAATATATCACATGTCATCTTCCGTGTTAGAGGACAAAATTCCTTATTCTATTTTATTTCCACATGACCCTTCCACTCCTTACCTCCCAAAATTTTTGGGTCCACATCCTTTGTTCATAACTTTAGTCCTAGTCTTCATAAATTATCTCCTATATCACACAAATGTGTCTTTTTAGGATTTACTAGGTCACAAAAAGGATATAAATGTTTTTCACCTTCTCTTACTATTATTTTATTTAAGCAAATGTCACATCCGAGTGAGCCTTCACTTTACTTTAAGTCTTGTCCTTCTCCTTATGTGTCTTCATCTAATCAAGTTAATATTTCTCTTGTTTTGCCTAGTGCACCTAAAGATTCATCACCTCCACCAACGATTAGGGTTCAAAGAGGAGAGGTTGCAGTCGGAAAATAGAGAACAGAGTCTAGAGTCACGAAATTTGTGCATAATTAAGGTTCCACAGGGAGAGTTTGCAGTGAAGAATTGAGAAAAGAGTTTTGAGTTGGGGAAGAGAGTCTGAAGCTTTGGAACGAAAAACTAAAGAAGACTAATTACACTGTTGATTTGAATTAAAACTTAGTAAAAATAATTTAGTATGACTATTATAAAGAGAATTAACTAGTTATTATGTTATTTCTTCTTTAAATTCGTATAAAAAATTTGGCACTTAATAAAAAATTCACCCCATTAATTTTTATGACAGGTAGACCCATCATAATACGTTGTTATAGTTTCTTGCAAATTTTCCAACAATAAGAAAAATATTACTACTGCATATGTTTTGAAGATAGATGATAATTTGTGTTGATCATTAATTTATTTAATTGGTTGTAAACAAAGACTATTTAATAACATTAGGACATTATTTTTTTCCAATCAGAAAAAAAGGAAAAAAGATAGAAATAGTGAACACACAATTTGTTATAACATGGTGTAGCCTCCTAAAATTTGAAAGACAAAAGTTTGAGCAGGTTGAATTGACCTTTACACAATCATGTAAACCATTAAACAATAAACAATACCAGCATACATCCACCCAGCTTCTGCTTCATCTTGAAGCATAGAGAGACTTATATACATAAATTTATATAATACAATCTATTAATATTATATACAACTTTCTGGCACCAGTGTTCCACTGCTCGTCCCCTCAATGTTCTTACACGATGAAGTTGCAGCAATGTTCTTGTAGGTTAGGTTTATATCCTGAAATTTGATCCCTCGACATGGATTACTTGGGCTGCAATCAAAAGTTACTGCTTCTGGTGTTGCTGAACTTCCATTTATGTTCAAATATGTGATTTCACTGATCTTAATTCCTGAAGTCTGTAAAATATAACACAATTGTGTTATCCCAACAAAAAAATTGTGACATGGATACCAGTAACTTTGAATTTTTATTAATTAATTAAAATTTTAAATTCCCATAGAAAGATCGAAAATATATAATAATGTTGGGTTGCATTAACTATTTATGATTACCTGGGAAGGACAACCTTGATTATTGGGGCAGTAATTCTGATCAATGATGATGGGATTCTCAACTTTGTCCATTACGATGTTTTGGAAAAGAACATTCCTAACGAACCCGTTGCTCGGTCTGGCCCATGTCTTTATCCTCACTCCATTGTCCGATCCAGAGAAGATGGCGTTCGTTAAAGTCACATTTTCTACTCCTTTTTCGTCCACTTTTTGACCTAAACTTCCAATACTGCTTCAAACATGTACACTCAGATTGTTGTACAATTTTGTGTATTTTTCATTTTATTGTTATGCAAATTTCGTATAGAATTTTGTGTATACAGTTTATTTTTTAAATTATGTTGCATAAATTATTATGATATTCTTCTTCGTGATACCATAGCCGATCCAAGAACAGTACTAACAGAGACAGATAGTATAATTACATACTTTTTTATTAATGCAGAAGTATCTCACATGTTGGATCAATAAATAAGTTTAGGAAGTGAAAAATTTAAGTTTTAATATATTTAATGGTTAATATAAAAGTGGTGCAACACTGTCCATGTACAATATTATTTCCAGTTCTCTCTTTCCTTCTTATCTTTATCATGATTGTAAAAACATTACTACAATATTTGTTGTAAAAAATTTGCACCTATTTTCTACACAGCTACAATTTCTGTATCTTGATGAGTTTGTTTTAGAAAGAATGATTTATTTCTTTTGTTAGGTATTTTGGATCTTTAAAGAGATCTATATTTCATAAAAATAAAGGTTGTTTTAAAGTAATATAATGGTGTTGATGGTACCTTACGCCATGGCCAGGGCCACATTTTATGTTGGAGATGAAGAGGTTGTAGGTGGCATCACCAATGGATATGCAGTCATCTCCAGTTTGTAAGGTAGATCCAGTAATGGTAACCCCAGTTGAGCGTTCAACGTGAATGCCGTCGGTGTTAGGGCTCTGCTCAGGTGCAATAAGCCTTACATTTTTCACAACAACATTCTTGCAGGTGTTGATTACAAGGTGACTTACTTGGCTGTTCACTGAAGTTATGCCACTAACCACCAAGTTATTCACCCAGTTGAATGTCATTGACTGCAATTATTACCCAAATATTCACTTGTTAAACATTTTATTCTAGTTTAGGGTTCATATTCATCAAAAATTCTTCATAAATTTTTAACAATAGATATCAATGTAAGATTTATGAATTTAAACTAAAATGAATAAGTTGAATGTAATTCATAAAGAAACTCAATAAGTGTTTCTGTCTACAAATATTTGTGAAAATGTATTTATTTAATGAAACGTAAATATTAAAAAAAACGCTTTTGAGATCAGTTTTAATATGTTTGCAAAAACTCAAATTTATTAAAAAAAAAAAAAGCTTCTCACGATTTCATCAGTTTTAATCATATGTTAAAAAAAAGATGTCATAAAATATATTACATCTCCCTCTTTTGAAAGACAGAGTATATATATTGGAGAATTTTCTTTATAAGTACCACTAAAGAGAGAAAACAATAACAAGAAAAAATAAAATAAGTTTTTCTAAAAATTAAAATTAATTTACTTATAAACTAATTTTAATTTTTAAATTTTAAAAAAAATTAGAAACTGATTTTAATTTATGAAAAATTATTTTATTTTTTATTTGTGTTTGTAAAAGTAGTTATGAACAATTTTTGTCAAAAAAAAAAAGTGTTTAACATACTCTTGCTCCTGCAGGACAACTCTTTCCAGATCTCCTACAATTCCAGAAAGCAGCTCCTTTACCATCTAATTTTCCACCAGAAACAACTAGATTCTCCACATGATTGAATAAAATCCAGAATCCAGAATTTCCTAGTGCTGTGTAATCTTCAGGAGCCACAAGAGTCCCATCTATGAGGAATGTCACCTTCCTCTTGCATGGACCTCGGAAATTAGTGTTTCTCAGCAAGTACCTCCCTTTAGGCACGTAAATTGTTGCAGGGCTCAGATTACCACATGCTGATTCCCAAGCTTTCATGAATGGTTCAGTGGAGTCAGTTTTTCCATCTGCTTTTGCCCCAAATTTTACCACATTGTATCTAGAGGTTACAACTGCATTGGAAAACCCTAACAAAACACTGCATAAGATACATGAAATAACCAAGAATTTTGTTTCAACAACACAAATCATTTTCTAATAATTTCTAGTTATGTTCCCTAATGTGGAAAATGCTCTCTAAGAATGTCAGTTGCGCTTTTCGGTTTCTGCTTCTTGATCCTTCAGATGAACTGAGATATAGTTGAAGATGTTAGAATGCTAGATGTAATATATATATATATATAGCAGTGTTTAGGAGGCTTTCTTTAAATTGGTACGTATATCTAAATTAATTTAACTTATAAAAAAAAGTTAATTTAATAGTTTATAAAAAAAATTATGTAGAAACCCATGGAAATAGGGCTATAGTATCTCAAGTGCTTAATTTCGCATTTGCTTCAATATAACACAAGTCATTTATATACATTGCATGATTACCAAGAAAGTTAAAAGATGAGCTAGCATCATGAATGTGATTGCTTTGATAAATAAATTGTTGATATAAATTATCTTCGTAAGATAAGATTTTGGATGATGAGTATGCATGTGTTAAGCCAATGACTTTGCTTAATTAAAAGGGTTTAATTAACTTAACAAAAATTCAACCTATTCTTTAATCAAACTTGAAATTATACCAATATGTGTGTGTAATTTAGGATAAGGATAGATGGACTAAATGCACAATACAAATAATTAAAAAAACTATTACTTTGTGTAGTATAATCGAAGGCATAGATAACGCATACAATGAGTTGAATCCATGAGATTAATAAACACTTTGAAATAAATTATTGACTAAAAAGAGACGAGAATTGTTTGAATTATAATTACTAATAGGCCGTGTACGTTGCATCCGTATTGCTTGCACTTAACTGGAAATGCGCAGTCCAACTGCGTACGGCCCAAACTTTGAATGTTTGCTCTTACGCCGTTTTTTTTTCATTCAAAATAAATAACTTATTTTTTAGATCATTTAATCCTTACTCTATCTAGAATGCACATTATACACACAATATATATGACTTTAGTTATGTAATTTACTATTTTTATTTTTAGTCTCAGGGTATCTTTTTCTTTAATATTCCTTTATAACTTTCCCAACCATTTTTTTTTTAACTTCTAACGTCCGAGAAACATTGAAAACAACATCAATATGATATCATAACAATTAAAAGTATATACTATGAGATTACATTAGGAAAAGTATTTTATTTAATGAAAGTTATTTAATTGAGATTACCCTAATAACTAGTAATGTAAGTGTTATTAAGTTTAATAGGCTACTGGTACATAGGTATGACATGACACGGGGTGAATTTCCATACTTGTTTTCATTGGGCTTGGGTTTCCTCACCCTTGCTCCCACACTAACCTTAGATTATGAGTTAGGGAATTTCCTCTCGTACCTCCGTGATTTCTTCCTGTACCCCATAATTATTATAATACCAAATATATCTTTTTGAATTTGTATTTCAAATTTTATAATTTGAATTGGGGAATTCAAAATACAAAGTTGGTTTCCAAAATTTACAATTCCTAAGTCATTTCTAAAATTCGGAAGTCATGACTTCTGAATTGTAGAATTCGTAAGCCATTTTCTAGATTCAAAAATCACTTCTGGATTATAGAAATTGGAAGCCAACTTTGTATTCTGAATTCTACAATTCGAAATTCATTAAAATGCATTCTAAATTCTACAATTCAGAATGCAAATTATATTCCAAATTGTGAAATCCGAAAGTCGTTAAAATGCACTGGATTCTATAATTTGCAATACAAATTTGCATTTTGAATTGTAGAATTTGAAAGTTATTTTTGATTGTCTACTTTGCGTTGCTCTCATTCAACGAATAAGCTTGTGGGAGTGCAAGGACTTAGGAATAATTTTTTTATTTCATTAAAGGTAAAATAAAATTTTCACCCTGAGTATGGAAGTGCATGAAGAAATGATAGAGGTGCAAGAAAAACCTCCCTATGAGTTAAATGGGTGTGGTTAAAATTTTTTATAAATAAAACAAAACAGCCAATTATGAATAGAAGTATAATAACTAGGTTTTAAAATGGTCTAAATAAAATAAATAGGAATAAAGTTGAATTAGTGTCCTAGACCTTAATGAAGTAGTTCAGCTTTATATGAAGGTGAGCAACAAATCAATAGTAGATTTATCTTTGGCAAAGACTCTCCTACCACCTCATACTTTAATGGTGTGTTTGTTTCTAGACGTGGAAACATTCAAGAGTAAGGAAAACACAAAGAAAGTGTTAATTTCAAGAATTTGAAACTTAAAAAAATCACAAAATGACAAAACTTGTTGTAATATATGTTGAACATGAGAGCTTTGATATTTCAAATCCACATGAAGCCTGAAGTTGTGTTGCATTTTGGTTTGGGTTTACATTAGGTTGTTTAGAATCTTTGTTAAGATCAGTTCTTAATCCTACACAAAGCTTGATCAAACAGTTTTAAAAGAAACAAAGTGTTTTTCCAACAAAGGGAAAACAACTAGTTGAATCTGTTAGAATGTATGGCTTTAAACTAGAGGGGGTGAATGATTTAAAGAGGGTTTTCGCAAACTTTTCAGTCTAGAATGAAATTACTTCGTGAAAACCTTGATTAAGAAATCAGTTTGCCAAAACACAAAGCAAATAAGCACAGCACCAGAAAAACAATCGGTTGTTTCGCAGAAAAACAATCGGTTGTTTCGCAGAAACAATCGGTTGTTTATACCAGTTCACAAATATAAAACTGAATTTAAAGAGTTTAAGGATAGAGAGAATGAACACACAGGTTTATACTGGTTCACTCTTAATCAAGAGCTACATCCAGTCTTCCCAGAAACCACTGGGGAATCCCTAAGCAATCAACCCTAGATTACTTACAACATCACCAAAGAACTGACCTTGATCCCCTCAAGACACACACTTCCTTTGGCTCAGCACAACACCATTAAGAATGTTGATCTTGACAACCTCAAGAACACACAACACTTCTTAGCTTCACACACAGAGTTTCTTCAAAGGTACAAAGGATTACGCTTGTTACAGAAAAGATCTGAAATCAATACAAGATGAAAATCCTATATCACACTCTCTTTGATCCAAGCAATCTCAAAGCAAACTTCAACTCTTCAAAAAGCAAAATTAGTGAAAAGCTTAAATCTGTTTTTCTTTGATTAAAACTTAGTTGTTTGTTACAAAATCTGAACAAACTATTTATTGCATTCAAAGCTTGGTCAAAGCATTTAAAACTGAAGCGTATTCAGTTATAAAATCATTTAATGCTCAGTCAAAGCACAAAACAGTTTTCTGTTATGGTCCCAAAACAAACAATTGGTTGTTTTCACAAATCAATCGGTTGTTTTGGTTTGACAGCAAGTCAACCATCAAAAACAGTTTTCAACCTTTCTAAAAACACCTAAATATAAACAATCGGTTGTTTCGACAAAACAACAGGTTGTTTTTCACTTAGTTTGAAAAACACTTTTCTTTTAAAAGGATTGAGTATGCTTAAGCTTTGGATTCAATCAAGAGTGGATTTACACATAAATTCTACCAGATCCTATCTAAAGACAGCTCTGCAACAACAAGCACATCCAGTCTTTCATCAACCTTCAAAGGGGTTTGGATTCTTCAAAGCTTGAACACAATTGATTCAACAATCTCCCCCTATTTGATGAAGACAAATCCCTGGTTGCTTGTGTTGGATTTGATTGAATTGAAGCAGTTCCTGCAAAAATAGAATATATACAATCCAATGCTTCTTACAACAGCAGGTTAGATTTTCACATTTTGAAAGCAAACTTCCAGACAAACAATCGGTTGTTTACACGAAACAATCGGTTGTTTCTATCAGCAGAAGCAGAAACATGTTTGATTTCAGAGACTTCAGCAAATTTAAACAGTTTCAGAGAAAGATACACAAGAACCAATCAATTCTTCCCCTATTTGTCTTCACAAATAGACTCTAACAGGTATTAAAACAGATTTAGGAAAGATTATGAAGGTCAAGGATACCTAACTCATTTCTTAGAAAGAAGAACCTCTCTTTCGGTAATGGTTTTGTGAAGATATCAGCTAACTGCAGTTTAGTCTCAACAAACTTCACTTCACAGTCCCCATTGCTTACACGATCCCTGATGAAATGATGGCGTATCTCAATATGCTTAGTTCTTGAGTGTTGAATCTGATTTTTGGTAAGATTGATAGCACTTGTGTTGTCACACATCAAAGGGACCTTGCTGATTTGCAATCCAAAGTCTGCAAGTTGTTGTTTGAGCCATAGAATCTGTGCACAACAGCTTCCAGTAGCTATGTACTCAGCCTCAGCAGTAGAGAGAGCTACACATGCTTTCTTCTTGCTATACCATGAGATGAGGCTTGAACCAAAAAGATGGCAAGTACCACTTGTGCTTTTCCTATCTAGCTTGCATCCTGCAAAATCAAAATCTGAATAGCCAATTAAATGAATGGGAGAGTGAGAAGGATACCATAACCCAACAGTTGATGTTCCTTTGAGATATTTCAGAATTCTTTTTGCACCTTTGAAGTGTGACTCCTTAGGATTTGCTTGATATCTTGCACAAAGACATACCGCAAACATAATGTCCGGTCTAATCGCTGTTAGATATAGCAAAGAGCCAATCAAACCTCTGTATTTAGTTTGATCTACCCCTTTTCCAACAGCATGTACATCCATGTAGCAACTTGAAGGCATAGGTGTGTTTGCTTCCTTGCAACTCTCCATTTCAAATTTCTTGAGAATCTCTTTACAATACTTTGATTGGCATAGAAAGATTTCATCCTTTGTTTGCTTAACCTGCAATCCAAGAAAGAAAGAAAATTCTCCCATCATAGACATTTCAAACTCACCTTTCATAGCAGCCACAAATTCTTCACACAAACTATCTTGTGTAGCACCAAAGATGATGTCATCAACATAGATTTGCACAAGGATAATTTCA
>Ga0123342_1005766_pt1 | contig 17709 bp, 11 predicted proteins | sample Turbeawhitnodule_FD_89960 | JGI IMG/M metagenome (GOLD analysis project Ga0123342, IMG submission 89960) | Root nodule microbial communities of legume samples collected from Mexico - Turtle bean Mexico white nodule | ecosystem: Host-associated > Plants > Roots > Nodule | place: Mexico: Nepantla...
AATGAAAGCAAGAAATAATGGGTGTTTAAAGCTGTACAAATCAAATCACTAACAAATCTGTCCTAATAAATATAAAATGGAATATGCACTTAATTATAACATAATTCTCCTGATTATGCAACAGTAAGTATAGTCTAGTTTCTTTTCTGTCTCTATCCAAAATTCACTATTCATTTGTATAACCTTTTTTTTCTCTTACGGAAAACTGATCATGCATGTTTCTACATTGTGTATGCAGGATTTCTTCATACAAAATTTGCAGTCAGTGGGATTATACACTGAAAGCCTTCAACAATTGCTTGAGGTATTGTCCAAAGATTGCCATATGTTATTTTCCTTTCTAGAGATGCAATATTTGATGCCTGACTTGAGATGAATACAAAAGAATAGAAAATGAATTACAGAACTTTATTCCCCTCTCTTGGTTTGTCATATTTATAATGATGTTGGAAGTTCAGATACAATCAATGAGAGGAAAGATAAAAGAACAAGAAAGGTTTCACCTAGAAAATAGGTACCACACAAAACACATAGCAGCTTTTCAATAAAGTGTATTTACGATGACCTATTCTAACAGCTTGAATATGCCACCTGGGGTCTTTTGAATTATTATTTATTGATAATATTAATTAGCCCGATAAAATGTATTGAATTTCAATGGTATACACAACTTGCAGACAGTGAGGGGGCTTCATGCTCCATCAAATGATGTTGTTCTTGAAGATTTAAGTCTGCCTGGTTTATCTGAACTCAAAGGTCATTGGCATGGATCTCTTGATGCTAGCGGTGGGGGAAATGGAGACACCCTGGTAAATTTTTTTAGGTTTGTTGTATTCTTGTTAGTTGTATGAATAATTTAATTTGAGTATTGACTTTCTTATTCTGTTATTTCAGGCAGAATTTGATTTTCATGGAGAGGACTGGGAGTGGGGAGACTACAAAACTCAGCGTGTGTTGGCAGTTGGTGCTTACAGTAATGATGACGGTATGCACCTGGAGAAAATTCTTATCCAGAAGGATAATGCCACCATCCATGCAGATGGAACATTGCTAGGGCCTAAAACCAACCTCCATTTTGCAGTCTTAAATTTTCCTGTTAGTCTGGTTCCAACTGTTGTACAGATCATTGAATCTACAGCAATGGACGTTGTTCATTCTTTGCGGCAGTTATTGGCACCTATTAAGGGTATATTGCATATGGAAGGAGATCTTAGAGGAAGTTTAGCAAAACCAGAATGTGATGTGCAAGTAAGGCTACTTGATGGCTCTGTTGGTGGTGTTGATCTTGGAAGAGCCGAAGTTGTTGCCTCTCTAACCTCAACCAGTCGTTTTCTTTTCAATGCAAAATTTGAACCTATAACCCAAAATGGTCATGTACTTGTTCAGGGTAGCATTCCTGTTGCGTTTGTACAAAATAACACATTACAGGAAGATGTTGAATTAGATAAGAATCAGATTACTTGGGTTCCTGATTGGGTGAAGGAGAAGAATAGAGGGACTGCTGATGATGCTAGTGACAAAAAGGTTAGTAGAGATAGAAATGAAGAAGGTTGGAATACTCAATTAGCAGAAAGCCTTAAAGGACTAAATTGGCAAATTTTAGATGTTGGAGAAGTCAGGATTGATGCTGATATAAAAGATGGGGGAATGACATTGGTTACAGCTTTATCTCCTCATGCCAATTGGCTTCAGGGAAATGCAGATTTGAAGCTTGAGGTTGGTAAAATGAATATAATTTTTTCTCAAATATTTGATATTTACTTCTCTGAATCTTGTCATATGGCTTGACTTAATAGGTCAGAGGTACAGTTGATCAACCAGTACTTAATGGACACGCATCTTTCCACAGGGCATCTATTTCTTCACCAGTGCTACGAAAACCACTTACCAACTTTGGTGGAAATGTTCACGTGCAATCAAACCGGTTATGCATCACCTCATTGGAGAGTAGGGTAAGCAGAAAAGGAAAGCTCCTCGTAAAAGGGAATCTGCCACTCAGAGCGAGTGAAGCAGCAGCTGATGACAAGATTGAATTGAAGTGTGAAGTTTTAGAAGTACGGGCACAAAAAATATTAAGGTATCTTTCATAGCTTCTTTAGATTTCTTAAGTTTACTTCTTGACTAGATAATGGATGTAGACATGCTTATGTGATGACTAAATCATAAATATTGCTGATTTTTGGAACTGCATCCTCCACCTCCGGCCTTGTTATATATAGTCTCTTTTTAACCAGATGTTATACTTTTGTCAGTGGTCAGGTTGATTCTCAGTTGCAAATAACTGGTTCGATATTGCAACCAAACATATCTGGGAATATCAAAATAAGTCAGGGAGAAGCATATTTGCCACATGATAAAGGTGGTACTCCTACTAATAGATTTCCATCCAAACATTCTGGGCTTCCTACTGCTGGTGTCAGTCGTGTGTTTGCTTCAAGATATGTTTCACGATTTCTTAACTCAGAGTCTGCTTCTTCAAGGACGAAAGTGTCTCAATCCTCTGGCTCTGGTATTACTTTACATGTCTATCTGTTTAGCCTGTGATTTTTTATAATAATTTGGTGGTGAATGATCTGAAATCAGAATGGATCCCTTATTATCATTGAAACTGAAAAACTCTTGCATCCCTTTCTATATCATTAGATTTACCTCCTGAAGGGTTCCCCCACTCCAATGTGATCATGATTCCTATGGATCTGGTTCACCAAACTCTTCCTTTGTTGCTCCTTAATAATTGTTGGCCTGGCTGTAGGCCTAAGAACAATGTTCAAACAACTGTAGTTGCATATTTTATAGAAGTATCAATTGGATTAAAGTCTACATTTCAATTTCCTCTGGAAAGCATGTTTATTTTGAGAGAGAGTAGTTATTTTTTATTGCATGTCAATTCCAATTTCCAAGCCTATTGTCTAAATCATTGAACAAATGCTTCTTGAGATGTTGAATTCGATCATGAAAATCCTAATCTTTGTCTGCAACCTGTTAGAGATCCCACATCGACTAAAGATAAAGACATTTATAGTATATAAATGAGTGCAAACCGCACTTTATAAGCCAGTTTTATAAGGTTGAGTTAAACTTAAAGTTCATTTCTTAATATGGTATCAGAGTCATTTAGAACCTATCCTAAAGAGAGTTTGTTGTTGGATATATCAGGCCACCTATTATCGGGCCCTATTGGACTACCCATATTATATAGTCCCACCACAATTTGGCAACCTCGACGTTAGGGGTGTGTGTTGAAGATCCCACATCGACTAAAGATAAAGACATTTCATAGTATATAAGTGAGTGCAAACTTTATCTTATAAGTCGGGTTTATAAAGTTGAGTTAGGGTTAAAGTTTACTTAATACAACCGAATCTGGCACAGAATCACTATTGCTACAAAATATCAAATGTGTTAATCATATTATGTATTCTTGAGTCAGGTGAATCATGACAAGGAGAAAATAAATTTTTTCCATCTCACATACTTCATAATAAGCCTTAGGAGATACCTGGATCAATAATTTGATTCCTTGATCTTCTACTTTTGCTTACACTGTTCATGACTTAGTTCAGGTTATTATGTTATATTATTCACAATGGCAGTTAGTACATGTATTGATAACTTTCTTTCCTACGAAATCAACAGTGACGGTTAATAAGTCAACTCAGGTTGAAAAGCAGATGGAGCAAGTGCAGATTAAACCAAATGTAGAAATCTGTCTCAATGATTTGAAGCTTGTGCTTGGACCAGAGTTGAAGGTAGTTTATCCTTTGATTCTTAATTTCGGTGTAAGTGGAGAGCTTGAGTTAAATGGTCTAGCCCATCCCAAATGGATAAAACCTAGAGGCATACTAACATTTGAGAATGGTGAAGTTGATCTAGTTGCCACACAGGTATGTGTAACATTTTATTTTTGCAACTCTTGCAAATTGTACACTTCAGTGTGATTTCTTTGAGTCCAGTTTTCTTTTGGTTTGTCTTTAGTATTTATTAATATGTTGATTATGTTCATACTATCCTTTTCAAATGCAGGTGAGGTTAAAACGAGAGCATTTAAACATTGGAAAATTTGAGCCAGAGTATGGATTAGATCCCATGCTTGATTTAGCTTTGGTTGGATCTGAGTGGCAATTCAGAATTCAAGGTAGAGCTAGCAATTGGCAGGAAAAACTTGTGGTGACCTCAACACGTTCTGTGGAACAGGATGCACTCTCACCTACTGAGGTAAACATTCGGCTAGGAGAAAAATATCTTTAGAATATTCCTATTCATTATACATTTTTCTATTTCCTATTTTGAAAGAGTTTGATTGTTACAAATGGAGGTGATAAGAATATAATTGGTTGTGATTGTTATCTATAAAATAACTATTTGTTTCCTTACCTAGTTCATGTTGGTATCAGAGCCCCCAATCTTTGGAGCCCTAGTTTTGTTGCCATGTAAACAGTCATTGTTGCCACTGTTTGCCATCATTGTTGAGGTAAGTGGTGTGCCAAAAAGGTGTGGCAGCATGTCTGTACCCTTTTTCATGTCACCACCACCGCTTTTCACCACGTGTGGCAGTGCGTCTGTCCCCTTTTCCATCAGCAATTACTAGTGTCGAAATCGCCTTGTCATCCTAATCGGAGTTTGTTTGATTATTTAGTGGTTTTTTCTCTCCTCTTCATCTTTGGTCTCTTCTAATGCCACTATACTAATTATGTCAATGTACATCTATCCATTGATGAATTGAATAGAACTAAATATAATACTTGGGCTTTAGCTAAGAGTCATGATTATGTTGATCATCTTACCTAGAGTGTGGTCAATATTGCTAAAAATGAGGTTTCCTGTTGGCTGAAAATTAATGCTCAATCATGCATAGTTCTCAAGTCTACTATTCACTGATATTTAAAACAGATATTTGGAGAGGTCACTCAAATGACACTTATATGTGACAACCAGGTTGTCATTCATATTAGCTGAAATCCCCTCTTTCATGAAAGAACCAAACATTTTGAAATTGATTGTTATTTTATTCAAGAAAAGATCGTATCTGAATACATCAAGAATGAGTTTGTTAGTTCAAAATGATCATAATTGATATTTTCACTAAATCTTTATGGGGACCTATAATTGATTATAATTATTTATTGATTATATTTATAACAAGCTTGGTACATACGATTTATATGCACAAACTTGAGAGGGAGTGTTAGATGTAATGGGCTAAGCCCATATGTTTTGTATGTTTCTTATCTATAAATACATAACCGGATGTGTTCATTATACACTAGGGATTAATCCCATACCTTATTTTATTTTATTTTCACATAGAAAATCTGAATTACTGCAATTGGCATCACATTCTTGTTCCGCTGAGAACCTCAAAGGAATTTTCGCTGAAATAAGATAATGATGAAGGCGATGTGCCCTAAATTAAAGACAAAAGTCTTGTTCCGCTAAGAACCTCAGGAGTTTTCGGTGAAATAAGATAATGATGAGGGTGATGTGCCCTAGTTAATGACAAAAGCTCTAATGAACATGATTAGAGATGCAAATGACAAGATGTGAATAGTAGGTGGAGGAGAAAGAGGTTAGTTTTTGTTGGAAGCCACAAATATTAATCAGTGAGCTCTTGATGATACCATTGAGTTTACAAATAATGAAAATCAATTAATGATGTGCAAAAACACAATATCTATTGAGATTGAGGTACAAGCCTATATATAGACTCCGTGCTTAGTAGATAGTTAGTTATAACTGACAACAGTAAAGTTGTTACCGAGTGAGTTAGTTATAACAGTAACTGTTTAACTAACAGAACAAAAACTGTTAAGAAGAGAAATAATTCACTTACAAATAGAAGTGTCTTGTGATGGTGAGTTCATGATGAAGAGAAAAGAAAAACTGAGATCTACTTTTGTATTGTTGGATATCCATAATTTACAGAGAAGCACACTTATAGAGTGCTGGAGTTAGTTAGATATAACAAACTCTGTAACAGAAAGATACAGTAGCAGTGGCCTGTTAACTAATCACTAACAACATAGCAAACTACTCACTATCACACACTAACAATTTAAAAATAATTGCTCAAAATGTGAAAAAATTTATTTAATTTGAGAACCATAAATGAAATAAAAAAGTGAAGGACCTACCCTTCAAATGGTTTTATACACCTATAAAGTTTATCAGACTCCTTGCTCCTACACTAATGAATCCTTACTCGTTCTGTTCTAAGTGAATCCTTGCTCTTCAATTCTGAAAAAGAATGTGGTCTATTGAATTATTAATTTTTGGATTTGCAAATTCATATTTCTCTAACATAGATATTAATAAATCAAATATATTCAGCTATAAGAAGACAATTTAATTCATCTCAGCAATTACTAACAGAATTCAATCATGTAAATGTGTAGCATTTTCATTATATAGGAACTGACTTGGGGATATTTAATCTATTTCACATCTTAGTTATGATCATCTTAGAGAAATACATAATTTGAAATCTTAGAAGTTGATATCTTTATTTGTATTGTGTTAGTATTAGATCGGGTCCTTAAGCGGATTAATCTCTCAAAATCTTCAGTTGGAACAGAACACTTGGAGCCTAGTACTGTTATGTGGTTTTTTAATAGATTTGTTAGTGTTAATGTGAATTATTTCATCTGTGGAAATCAGCATGTTTGTGATTTGATTTTCAGGCAGAATGGTTCCATTAATTGTTTTTATCTGTTCAGGCTGCGAGAAGGTTTGAAAGTCAGTTGGCTGAATCCATTTTGGAAGGAAATGGTCAGTTTGCTTTTGAAAAGCTTGCAACTGCAACTCTGGAAAAATTGATGCCACGAATAGAAGGGAAGGGCGAGTTTGGCCAGGCTAGGTGGAGGCTGGTATATGCACCTCAGATTCCCAGTTTAGTTTCTGTTGATCCTACAGCAGATCCTCTCAAGTCACTTGCCAGTAATATATCGTTTGGTACAGAAGTTGAAGTTCAGCTTGGGAAACGTCTTCAGGTAATCATAATAAAACAACTCTTAAATCTTTGCTTCCATCACCAGTTTTACCGTCAATCAATTAAAAATCTGTATCAAATATCAATAGAGGGGAAAAAATAGCTATGACATTCTTTAATATATATAGACTTGAAAGGATTAATCTGAAAGAAAGAAGATTGTTATATAATTAATTAATTTGAAACAGTACATCCGTATCTATATATAGAGAACTGTAATCCTATAGTATTTCTAGAATCTTTTAGCAGCTTCTAACAACTTCTTGTAGTACACTTAAAATTCTACTAACAACCCTTCTAGTAGTGAATGAATATCTATCATTCCTAGCTTGCATGTGAGATCATGAAATCATTCAGTGGGAAGACCTTTGCTAAATAGATCTACTAACTGAACCCGGATGGGACATAAGAAGTAGTGGTAAGGCCACTATCCAGTTTCTCTTTAATAAAGTGTCGATCTATCTGTGTTTAGTCCTATCATGCTGAACTGAACTGTGAGCAATGCTAATAGCTGATTTATTATCACAATAAAGAAGCATAAACTCTTCACATGCCACTTTAAGATCATTTAGAATAATTTTCAGCTATAACAATTAACACAACTCCATGTGCCATAGCTTGGAATTCAGCCTTTGCATTCGACCTTGCAACAACATTTTGTTTCTTACTTCTCCAAGTCACCAAATTTTCACCCAAGAACATGCAATATCTTGGGGTGGATTTTCTATCTGTGATAGACCCTGCATAATCTGCTTCAGTATACACTTCTATTTTTAGTTTTCCATTCCTCTTGAACAATAATCCCCTTCCTGGACTTGTTAAAAAATATTGAAGGATTTTGTTCATAGCTTGTAAATGTCTCTTTCTTGGATCATGCATAAATTGACTTACTACACTCACAACATAGGCTATGTCAGGTCTGGGTGAGATAAGTAAATGACCTTCCCCACAAGTCTTTGATATTGGCCTTTATTCACTGCATAACTACCTTCATCGCTCCCAATTCTATGGTTTTGTTCTATAGGAAATCTAGTGGTCTTGCAATCAATCTTACCTATTTCTTTGAAAAATCAAGAACATACTTTCTTCAGGAGATACAGATGCCTTTCTTTGAGTAAGTTGCTTTCATCCTAAGGAAATACTTTAATTTCCTAGATCCATCATGTCAAGCCGAGCAACAAGTTTTTCTTTCAAGATTTTGTTTCTCTTGTTCATCTCCTGCAACTATCATATCATTAACATAGGTCAAGAGTAGAGTAAGTTTGCCTTCTGGGAAGGCTTGATGAACAAGGTATTGTCAATTTGACTCTTTTGATACCCCAGAGAGATCATAACTTGAGTGAGTCTACGAAACCAAACACATGGTGACTGCTTAAGTCTATACAAGGTCTTCTTCAACCTGCACACATTGTTCCCTTCTTCAATAGGCCTAAAACCTGATGGAATTTCCATGTAGACTTCTTCCTCTAATTGCCCATGCAAGAAAGCATTTTTCACATCAAATTGTTGTAAATCCCAGCCATAATAAGTTGTCAATGAGAGAATGATTCTAACAGTGTTCATCTTTGCCACTAGAGCAAATGTTTCCTCATAGTTAACATCATAAGTCTGAGTATATCTGTTGGAGATCCCACATCGACTAGAGATTAGGACATTTCATTCTATATAAGCCCATGAGCCGATTTTATGAGGTTGAGTTAGGCTAAAAGCCCACTTCTTAACATGGTATCAGAGCCATTTCGAGCCTATCCTAGCGAGTGTTTGTTGGGCTTATCAGGCCACCCGCTATCGGGCCGTTATCGGACCACCCTTAATATGTTATCCCACGCACGAGCTGTCATTCTCGGCCTGAGGGGGGTGTGTTGGAGATCCCACATCGACTAGAGATTAGGACATTTCATTCTATATAAGTGGGTGCAAACTTCACCTCCATGAGCCGATTTTATGAGGTTGAGTTAGGCTTAAAGTCCACTTCTTAACAATATCCTTTAGAAACTAATCTTTCTTTGTAAAGTTCTAATGTGCCCTGAGATTTATACTTTACATTATAAACCCATTTTCATCCCATTAGCTTTATATCCAATGGCCTGCAAATAATTTCCATGTCTATTCTTTTCTATGGCACTCTTCTCTTCATTAATGGCTTGCACCCGATTCTCATCCTTTAAACTTCGGTGCTGCATAGACAGGTTTTTAGTGGTCACAAATGAGAAATAGGATACTTGGTACAAGATCAATTCCTTTACTCAAAGCAATGGGCAAGTCATCAAGGTCAGGTTCACAATTAAAATTCAAGGAATTTTCTATAGGTACAAGGGTGTTAGAAGAATGAGCCCTTACCCTTGGTTCAGACCATTAGAGTTGTTCTTGGATCAAGTTAGGTTGCTTTGTCTCTTTTGATATTGTATATGGACGAAACTCTCTGGATGACTAATTTCTGGAGCTAATCCTAACTCATGAATAGAGATGCCCTTGTTAGGAGTAACTTCAAACACACTGAGGAATACCCATGTTAGGACAACTTCATAGACTTCCATACAAGATGTGTCAGGAGAAGTATCGGGAGTACCAAGAGTAGTATCAATATAAGATGGTTCTTGTATGAAAGATGACTAGAGATTCAAAAGACTCAACTTTGAAAGAACTTCCACCATGAAGTTGAGGATGCATGTAAAAAGATTTAGTTTCATCAAAAGTGATATCCATGGAGGAAAAAAACTTCTGATTCAGAGGATGGTAACAACGATATCCCTTTTTATTAGATGCATATCTGATGAATTGCATTTAACAACAAAAACTAACTTTGAATATGGACAAACACAACACATTCAAACACTCGATTATGAAGACTTGAGAGAAAAGGAACAAATGAAAAGAAGGAAGGCATGAACTCAATGGGACTCAGACCATCTAGGACCCAAGAGGGAATCAATTAATAAGATAGGCAACAATAAGGACAATCTCGCCCCAATAAGATTTAGGGACATACATTTGGTATCACCTCAAGAATATGCCTGTTTTTTCATTCAACAATGCCATTTTGTTGTGGTGTATCCACACATGAATTTGTGAACAACACCATTTTCGGAAAGGAATTTAGACATGTCATGATTTACATATTCCCTCCTATCAGAATGCAAATGCTTAATTGACTTTCCAAATTGTGTTTTTATCAAATTGAAGAATTTGACGATAAGGTAAAAATTTCAAATTTTTTTTCATGTGGAAAATCCATGTAACACGGGTACAATCATCAAAATAAACTTAATCAAAAGGATGAACACTTTTTGTACTACTAAGAGGACTTGTGGATCGATGATGTTTTGCAAGTTGACATACATCACATTTAAATAACTAAAGTGACACTTTGGAAAAATAAGGAAGGGAACATAAACTTTAGGACAAAAAAAGAAGGATGTCCTAGAGGATGGTGGAGAAGCCAAATTTGAGAAGACTCAAAAGTAATGCAAGAATGAAGACAAGAGGTACCCGTTTGTGTATTGGTACTAAGTTGATCTCACTGTTTGCTTAACAGTTCCAATCGTCCTCTCGGTGGTAAGATTCTGAAAAACACAATGAGTGGGAAAGAAGGTTATAGAACAATTTAGGTCATGGGTAACTTTTTGAATGGAAATAAGATTATTAGAATGTTTTGGAACATAAAGGACATCTTTAAGGTTGAGGGATGGCAAAAGAGAAACATTACACTTTGAGTTATTGGGAGACGAGTTCCATTGACAACAATAATGTGGTTACCAGAAAGGGAAACATATGATGTAAAAAGAGATGAATAAGGGGTTATATAGTCTGTTGCACCAGAGTCTAGAACCCAATAGTCCTTATATAAAGTTTCAGAAACATTAAAGAGGAATTGGAGTTTAGGGAATTACAGAAAAATAAATGTGTGGGACAACCTTTCCATTTTAGGAATAATAAGTGGTTAGTTACTCTTTAATCACTTGAACATTGTTAATGCTAAGTGGTTTCTTCACTTGTTCACTTGATTGTTTCTAAACTAAATACCTTTTTGTAATTTTTTTTACAATCTAAATATAATGTTTCGATTAAGGAGATGTTTAAATACTTCTCTAATTTTCACTGAGAACCTGTTCCAATGTTAAAGCTGAAGATTCCTGCTATCATTTTTGTTTCAGGCCACCATCGTTAGGCAAATGAAGGAGTCTGAGATGGCAATGCAATGGACATTGAGCTATCTGCTTACAAGTCGTTTGCGAGTGCTCCTGCAATCTGCTCCATCTAAACGCCTTCTTTTTGAATATTCTGCTACATCCCAAGATTGACTTGCATTACATCCCCCACCCCACCCAACCACATACAACTGTATCACTGTTAATAGTAGCAAACAGGAAATGTGTTTTGCAACTCTTTCCTTGTTGAAAGAAGCAGCTTAAACACATTTCACTCCAAATTTCCCTTACCTATTATGTTTAAAGGGGAAGGGGATTTTTGGGTTGCTTTTTGAATGTGAAAAAGGTAGTATAGATGCATATTTTTTGCTCAAATTGAGCCTGTTAATATGTAGATGCTTAATTCATGAACATTTCAGCCAGTAGTTTTGTACATAAATTCAACTTTAATGAAAGAAATTATAGCATGATTGTTTATGACACATGAAGCTGAAAAGCATGCAGGGATAAAAGCAGTGCTTTATTTTCTGTATCAGAATCTTCAAACTAACTTGCATCCTTAATTGTCCAAGTAATTTCACAATGACTTGTTTAAGAGATTATGTCAGTCTATGTCTTAGTTTTAACGGTAGGCACTAGAAAATATACTATGTTACTAATTGGAGAATAATATTTTAAGATTTTATGAAACAATTTTTAACTATAAGTGTTTAGCATAAGACTTTCAATAGACTGCTTCTTCTTGCACCTCCATACGTTTTTGTGTCACTTCTATAAATTTTTGTATTTCAAAAAAATTCTTCTTTAATATCTAGATTACATAATTCAGAAGTTTTTTTTTCTAAATTTGTAATTAGCTTCTAAATTATGTAATCTGGAAGTATTTTGTGATTAGCTTTTGAATTACATAATCTGAAAATTTTTTCTATGCATGAGATTAACTTTCAGATTATGTAACTTGAAAGTATTTTTTTTTTTCAAATGCGGGATTAGCTTTTGATTTACATAATTCAAAGTCTTTTCTGGATATGAAATTAGCTTCTAAATTATGTAATCTGGAAGTTTTTTTTTCAAATCTGTTATTAGCTTCCGAATTACATTTCTAGATATGAGATTAACTTTTAGATTATGTAATCCAGAATATATTTGGATTATATAATCCGTAAGATTATCTCAAATCCAAAAAAGAATTTTGGATTTTATAAAATATATAAATTTTTGAATAAGTTTTCTGAAACAAGATTTACAAAACATATATAATATCTTTGATATAAATTTTCTAAACTAAATTTTTCAAAACATATATAATAATATCTTTGATATAAATTTTCTAAACTAAATTTTTCAGAACATGTTGTAGTGAGAATGGGTATTAGAGTCTTTTCAATTAGTAGTGGGGATGTAGTTAGTAAAGATGGTGCGGGAACCAAAATCCTAAAAGTTAAGCAAGGCCTTCAATACTTAAATATTATTATTCTACATCAACCTTCGGTTAGTAAATAAAGATGTTATCTCTAAAATTTAATCTCTGTTAATTTCATTATAGCATCTTTTATGGAAAGTTAATGAGTCAGAAATAGGTTTTCAATATGTTGTTTTGTAGGGGAATAAAATTGGTAACTTGTAAGAAAGACGAATAGGAGGACAAATGTGCCAAATATAAGATTTTAACTTAAACGGAGAGATTTGCTTTTGAAAATTCATTTTAATGTATTCAATTTATCCTTCTCTTATTAATTAAAAAAATTAGCCTTCACTTATAGGTGAAAACAAATCAATTTTTCCTTTAATTCATTTTTCCATTAATTGTGCCAAGGAAAAATATAATATTAAGAAAAATAAAAAAGGTAAGATAGTAGGCATTAGAAAGACATATATAGATTTTATTTTTTATATTGATAACGTTTTGTTAGTGGATGGTGAGAAACATAAGCTATTGAGTATAAATCAATTGTGTGTAGTGAATACTATAATTCGTTTAGAAAAATCTATAGTAAAAACTAATCTAGTATTATTTCTCTTTTTTTTAAAAAAAAATAAGGCATATTGAATAAAATAAATTTGTATGTCAAAACATAAAGTCTCTTTTAACAAGAAAAATATTGGGTTTGGCATAGGAAGTGTGACTATACAAGTTTGAGATTTGTAAAGAATTTCAATGTGGAGTTAGAGTTTCGCATTAGGTGGAGATGAGCAAAATGAACAATATATAAGGAGAAAGATCCACAAACTCATTTTCTTGTAATTTTGGATTGGAGGTGATGTGAAGTCTCTTATAGGGACTGATTCATGATTAATTGGATCAAAATCTCCATTATTACATACGTTTCGAGTTTGTTCACTTAAAAAACCTAACATTTGATGTTGTTTGTTGGGACAAAGGAAAAGAGTAAAAAAAGAGAAAGGTTTGAAGACATGGCCACACATTGAGTCAATACATTTGTCTAAGAAAGAAAAGACTAAAATGATCAATAAAATCAGAAGTATCATGAGACTATTACTTTTAAGGGGTGTAAATTTATATCTTAAAAACTAAAATTAAAATTTTTCAACTACTTAAGGAGTGATACACCATGATCAATAATGAGCGGATAATCAAACTTAAAGTGCTTAGAGCCAATAATGGATTGGAGTTTGTACTATAATATTTTAATGAGTTATGTAGAAAAAAGGTTTAAAATGCCTAAGATGGTCACATGTATTGAAAGTTTTAATGATAACAAAAAATATTATAAGTGTTCTATATGTTTATAATAATCATCTAAATGTTCTAACTAATGTTTTGTATAGCTGCAATACATAATAGACTATATAAAAATCTACAACAATTAAAGATGAAGATATGCAAAAGTGATTTTGTGAAAAAACATGTCTTGTTCTATTAAGCCTTAATGGCCTAATTTGTGAAGTTACATAAAGTGCTCAAAGATGAAGAATTATAATATGTTGAACAAAAAGGTTTTGATGATTTTCAAATCTATCGTGAAGATATGTTGTTGTGTGTGTCTAGTTAGGTAATTTTTGTATTGGTAATTGCATCCAATTATGATCCAAGTTAATTTGTTTTGAAATCTCCTTTAAATGTTTTGTTTTCAAATATGTGTTAATTGTAATTAGTTGATTCATATTTTAATCAGTTGAAATAGCTTCTGTTTGACTCTGATGATTACAACAAGTATTTTAACAGATTGATTTATCGTATCAACCGGTTGAAAACACTTAAAGGTTTTTAAAAGATTTAAAAATGTTTTCTTTTTGTCTTTTTTGTTAAGTAAAATCAATTAACTATTTTAATAAAAGAACTGGTTTTTTATGTGGTGATTTCAACATAAAATGAAAATAATCAGTTAGTTTCAAAAATCAATTAAATGATTTTATATTATGATTTTCAAACATTTTTATTCGATTTAAAACTGTTTTAATTAAATAATCAAACTGTTTATAACAGTCTTTCGAAAGTCTATATAAAGACGTGTTTCTTATCATTTAATAACAACATTAACACTTTTCAAGAGAGAAAATCAAACTGTTTTAGAATCATTTCAATCTTGGATCATTGTTGCGGTGTGAGGTAGGATATGGGTTATCTTTTGCTCTTCATATGTGTAAAATTCATGTGTATTCTAAATTTATTCTTTAATATTGTACTGTGTTGTAAATAGATTTAAATAGCATTTCTAAAATATGTGTTTTGTTAAGAGTATTGTATGTTCTTAAAGGATTCAAGATTAATACTTTTGGTTGTTTTTGTAATCTAGTTTGATTGCACTATTCTCAGTGGTGTGTTGAGGAATGGATGTAATTCTTGGTTAAGTGTGAATCAATATAATTCTTTTGTGCAATTTCTCTCTTCCCTACTTTGATATTATTATTATTATATACATATATATATATATATATATTATTTTTAGTGTTCTGCACATAAAACAATCAATTGATTTCTAAAATCAATAGGTTTAATTATTGGTTATATAACTATTAATCTTTTTATAACCAATTGAACAAATTAATCAATTTGTTGGTTTAATTGAAGTTTTCAATCTAATACCAATATTTGTGAAAATCTTACAAAAATCATTTACCCCTTCTAGTTTCAAGCCACATATTCTAATAGAATACATTCTACAACAAGTTCTACAATCTACTTTGCTATCAGAAAGCTATAGGGATTCACAAGTTCTAAAGTCCTATCAGTTTTTGAGCATTTATCCTTTGGATTGTATGATAAATCTTAGTAAATTTTTCACTTTGCGAAGTTATACCCTTCTGATATTAATTTGTGCTCTCTGTGAGTTTTTTTTTCGAGAGCTTTTAGTCTTAATGGGAGATTGAGAAGGATAACCTAGAGAGGTTTGTGTACTCGTTGTAATAGAGAGAGGTTTGTGCACTCATTGTAACCTATAGAGGTTTGTGTACTCGTTGTAATATAGAGAGAGGTTTGTGCACTCGTTGTAACCTATAAAGGTTTGTGTACTCAGGATAACTTGAAGAGGTTGGTGCACTCTGTGTAATCGAGTTTCTTTATTAGTGAAACAATGGTATGCTTAAGGGAGACTAGATGTAGCTCAAGTTTTGGGTGAAGTGGTACAATTTATTAGAAGGCCTGCAAATAAAGTCTTAAGGCTCCATTCACACCCCCCCCCACACACACCAGTTTGATTTCTAGTGGGGCAATTATTCAGGGGTAAATTGTTGCATGTTACACTATTTTCCTATGGCATAGGCCAGGAATGCTGAGTCACAATCAAAGAGTTTGATTCCTAGTGTTAAGGGAGAGATTATTGTAAGTGGCATCAATAGTCCCATGGTGAAGGCCAAGTGGGTCAAGTCACAATCGAATCGTGACACTTGGTCTTGTACGCTCTTAAGTTGAATGATTTGCACCTTGATTATGAGCTTTTGGCCTAATGATAGGCGTTTTATCTAACAGTTGGTATTAGAGCTAGGTTTCAATCTTGGGACCTATGGTTATTTCCATTAATAATGATGCTAGTATAGAATCAGATGATATGGTTTTTGCATCCTTGAGAAATATGCTAAAAAGTAAATAAGAATGGAAGTTGAGAAGATTATGGATCAGTACATGGAAACTTCTATAGACAAACCAGCTGATGAACAACGTTTAGTGCCTCTTCTAGAAGATGAAACCCCTAAACCTCCTCCTTCTGTAAAGATGGTTCAACAAACACGAGTTGCTTTACTCAATAAAGTCCAACATTTGGTACAACGTTATATAAGAGAAGAAAAGGAAGCAACAACTAAATGCTTGAGGTAGATGGAGGATAGACAAAACTAGCGCCTAGAGAAAATGAGAAAATTGTTGCATCTTTTGTTACTCATATCCAAACCTCCTTTGCAAAATTGCTAAGCAGTTGAGGAATCCCTTGAAATCAATGCAACCACCTCAATTTTTTTTTTCGACAAAGAATTAAAGAAATAAAATAAATGGGACACTTTAGGGGTGTCCCAACCCTTATACAAACTTATCCAAGCTGGGCTAAGATGCCTGTACAAAACATACCCCTTACGGCATTAAGTAAAAAACCTGTTTAAAACCCCTTACAAAATCTATGCTTCTAAAACACAATCTAATCATGATAGCAAAATAGGTCAACTCTAAAACAATATCCCTTAACTTTTCACACTCCAGCAGCTATTACTTGCTTTCAAAAGCCAAAAAATAATTTACTACATGCTCTAACAAAACATGCATTGTGCAGCATAACACATTCTCCAAAACGTCCATATAAACCAAGACCAATCATGCCTCTTATTTGAACAACACCATCAGTAGCAGCGAAAGAACCATGCGTTAAACCACCGAAGATATTCTTGGTTTTATCTAGCTCCAGAGTGATATATAGCATGTTTAAATCTCCACCTTCATCAAACATCAGCATCTTCGGACCACTATCTTTTCACACTTCCATCTTCTTTTATAATATTAATACTCTGCTCCCCTTCAGCTATACCTGCACCATCAACACAACATTTCCAACCTCTCAAACTGGCTTAAACAAGCAAAACGAAACCAAAACCTTGCTCTTGAAAGAATTATAACATATTTATTAGCACACCCAAACCAGTCATTCAAAATATGAATAGGGTTAAGATAGCTTCTGTAAAATACATGCAAATGAAAAAATAAAAACACTTTTAAACCCTTACCTAGGGTAATGTTAACACAGGTTAATGGTGATAAGATCCAATCAGAGAAGGAAAAGATAACTTTCTTTTCTTTGTGTTTCAACCAAGCCCAAGATTGTACTTGCACCATAGTGAAAATCTCCTCTGCGTCTACCTTTGCTTGTTTAAAGATAACCCTGTTTCTATGCTTCCAAATGCTCCATACTATGGAGACCCAAAGACTTTTCCATAACCTATTGCCCTCTTTGTTAGAGCACATACAAGAGAATTGTTCAAAATGAAAAATCAATTCTTTGTGATTCACAAAACTAATTCCCAACCAACTAAAGCACATGTTCCAAACCTTACTTGATTCCCTACATGAAAGAAGGATGTGTGCAGTAGTCTCCTCTTCGGTTCCACATAATGCACATAAAGTATCTCCTAATA
>Ga0123342_1005767_pt1 | contig 17705 bp, 10 predicted proteins | sample Turbeawhitnodule_FD_89960 | JGI IMG/M metagenome (GOLD analysis project Ga0123342, IMG submission 89960) | Root nodule microbial communities of legume samples collected from Mexico - Turtle bean Mexico white nodule | ecosystem: Host-associated > Plants > Roots > Nodule | place: Mexico: Nepantla...
ACCCTAGGATTTTGTTTAATGTTGAAAACAGCTAAGTGTAAAACACGGACATACTTCTTCTATTACATGATAGCTTTATTTCAACAACAGATCATGTAAAATGCAAATGTTTCGTCTATCAGACGATGTAACAATGTACAATCTTTTTTTATGTCTGATAAGCATAGTTGATGTTCATATGATACACACACAAATGAAGTTAACCTCGTATTCCTAACACATTGTAGGCTTATGCTATGTTGCAGGTAATGTCCGTTCCTATCATCTATCATAAAGATCTATTCAAGTAAAAGTCAACATCAAAATTCTCTTGGAGCACAAGTTAAAGGTGTTTTCTTTTGCAACTTCTTTACACAAAGAGAATATCAACTATAGCTCTATGTATTTTTACCATGAGATAGTGCAAAAGGCTATGTAACATAGAGAGATAAGTACTATCAATGATTAAAAATGTTGCATAAAGAAATAATGTATTTAAAGTTGCATGGACTACATTTAAGTAACTTCCATATTCAAGCTTTGTTAGGCAAAAAAAAAAGGACATAATTAGCTTATCATCAAGAAATGAACTCTCAACAACTATCTTCTTCCAATGCCTATATAAAGCCTTTCAATAAGAAGAATAAAGAGAGTTGAGTATGCACTATGCCAAAATGTTGCTCATATGTTAAGCATCCCTCAAAGCTATCAACAAGAAGATTAAGAGATTCTTATGAATAAAGAAGAAACCCTACCAAATCTCTAAATCCTAAAAAGCTTCAAGAATAACATAATAAGTGTTCACAGAACAAACAAGGAGAGAGCTATTAAGTCATGTATTTATCGAAAGACACAATCCCTCCCTAGAGAACCAAATCAATTATTTGTTCTAGGAGAGAACACCTAAACCTTATGTCTATTATAAAACAAAAACACCCCTAGTATGCGAACTCAATTATTTATTGATTATACAAACTCAATGCCTTTTTAGCTTAGCCAATAGTGGTTGTTTGGAAAACAAAACTCATTAAGCTAGGAGTAGTTTCATAAAGAATACTCATTTAGCTAGGAGTGACTTGGTAAAGAATACTCGTTTAGACAAAAGTTTCTTTGTGATGAATACTTGGCGAGCCAATAGTGACTTGAGAAAAACAAATACTCTTTAATAATTAGTTAGGTGTGATTGCAATCCAAAAGAATACTCGATGAGTCAACAGGGGCTAGGGAAAGAAGACTCAATTAAACCAAAGATGACTTGTGAAAAGAACACTCAAGGAATTAGTTAGAATTGACTATGAGTACAAAGAATACTCTAAGTGTACTTTGCAACATTAATTTGCTTAATGAAACTCAGTTTGTTGATTGAGAACTAAATATAATTTGTTGTGACAAACAAACTAGTATAAAATTGTGTAAATTTCTCTTCTCTATCTCATTCTCATTTACATTATATGTTATTATAAATTTTGTTTATTGTGATCTATAATCATTATAGTGAACAAAACTAGCATGTGAACATCTATCAATAGACTATATTTGTGAAAAACTTTTAAATATTAAATAAATAAAAAATTATCTTCTTCTTCGTGTATTTTTTTTCTGTTTTTCAATCTAATATATCTTTATATTTTTTATTGCACCAAAACTGAGATTTTCTAAGATTATCAAACGAAGGATTTATTAAACATAACATTGATGAAGTTATGAGAGGTTGTTAAAGTGACACTAGAAGTACTTGAGAGTTTTTGGAAGGGTTTGTGACATATATTAGATTTATTAATATTTTTTAACCTGGGTTTATAATTTCATTTTAGCTATTGAACATACTTATTGGATGTGACTTGAAGTTATTCCTCGTTTAATCATTGCTTTTAAAATGTTTTTTTTAGTGTCTTGGTGTTTATTTAGTAAATGGTGTGAGACATCTTTATCTTACCTTTACCATTACTTTTGTCATTTCTTATATTTATAAAGAGGAAAATAAATATGCTCACAATTTAGTAAAAAAAATTGTATAATTAATTTTGACAAAATACAAATAAAATCAATACATTTTTTTTTAATTTTTAATATATAGAATAATCACACATATACAACCATATTTTTTATATAATCTACAACTCCTAATACTATTATTTTAATATTTTTAATATTATTAAATTTTAAATTAATTTTTATTATATATATTTATTTTTAAGTCCATGTCAAGAATTATATATAATTTAAAAGGTTCTCAAATTATCAGTTTTTTTTTAATAAACGGTTGATTTTAAACATCAAGTTTTCTTTATGGCAATCCTCTATAAATTAACATATATATTTATATGGTTAGTTTTGGATTTCAAAAATAAATTTAAGATTAATCTTCATTTGATTATCTAGTAATATTAAAAATAAAAGTTCTAGTTCTTCTTAAAAGATGATTCATCCAAAATTGTATACTATTCTAAACAATATATTTTTTAAACACAATTGTAAGAAAATCTTAATGAAATATTTATATTATTTTGAAAAATCATAATTAAATACTAAAGTATTTACTTATATCATTTGAAAAATTTAATTAAATACTAATTATGGTGGATTGTGTATTAATCACATGGTAGAGCTCTCACAGTGAAGATGGCACCAATTATGAGTGACAGCATAAAGAGTGATGGTGGTGATGGATGGAACCTTTTTTTCTTTCTTAAAGAAGGATTCATATTTTGGGTTGGATTCTTTTCATTATTTTCTTGGAAACATCATATATAGTTAATGTACATTGTCGCACCAGTCACACCTTATGATGGAACCTTCTCTCTCTTTCACCCACCGTGATTCATAGCTCTTTTGTTTTCACATGTTTTTCCTAATTTCTTAGTTTTATATATTAATTAAATTTCTAATAAAAACAAATAAATTTAACATCTATTTGTTTTAGTGTAGTACTGTTTAAAAATTAATTAAGAATAATTTAAATATAAATTTTCTCTCAATTTTTCGAAAGGTTTTTTAAAAATAATAAAATGATAAAGGAATTCTGATTTTTAAAAATAAATCATATTTTTAATATGATAATTGACTTAATAACATTATTTTAATAAATTTAAAATTATATTTTAAATATTTTGACTTAAAACTAATATATTTATATTATATTAATTATATTTATTGATTTTTTTTATACTAGTGACGTTGAATCTTATTTTATGGTAACATTTTATACAGGAAAAATATTAAAAATAAGGAAACTTTTACTGAATTAGTTATAAAATATGTTTTGATAAACTTTTTTTTCTTATAAAAGATAAATATTTTTATAGATTAAAATTAGTGTATTGTTCGATTATGATCGGGTCAAAATTCCATCATGTGGATTGGGTGTTTTCGGTCCAAAAGGTCGGGTCTAATAGACGCTTCCGAGTCAGATGGATTGAATCGATCAGATCGAGTCTAACAAATCGGGTTGAGTCACTAAAGTCCAAGGGAAATAACGCTTGACATTTGGTGTGATTATGATTTCTTTTTTGTGTCAATTTAGCAAAAGATAACCAGAAACGATACTCTATGCATCATCATCTCTTGAATAAGGGGGAAGATACTTGCAGCTTAAAATGTCGTTACAATCTCTTGCAGAAGGATCTATGAGTGCTATATAAGGGTCCTAAGTCCCCAACCAAAGATAAGTTTTATTTTACACGATACATACTACATTGATATTTTTATGCTCTCATTGACTTGTTGGAGTCTTGTCAACCGGTGGTGCTTCCTCATCACACAGCGATCCTCTGGTGCTCAAAGTTGCAGGGATTAACCACCTTCAAGATCTAATCCCAACATCTAATCCCAAATTGTTGGCCAGAACAATTAGCATATGTTTTCTTAATAAAAAATATTAACATATATAAATTAACTTTAATTTATTGAAAACAATTATTTTACATTGTTTTATCTTTTTATAAGTATTTATAGAAAAAAAAAATCTCTAAAAAAAGAGTTTATATCTACCAGTGAAAGTGTTTAACGATAGTATCAATCCATCGTGTTGTTGTAGTTGGCAATTACTTCCTGCACTTTTGAATCTATTCATATTTGAATCTAACTTTTATATGAAATGAGAAAAAATGTTTTAGATAAAAGGAGAGGTGTGAAACAAAAGTACTTCTTGAACTCTTTTTATGGAATGCGTTTCTAGATTTATATTTTCAGAATTTAAAAAAAAATTAAAAAAAATTCCAAAACACATTTTTATATTTTATTTTTTGAAAAAAAAAATTCGGAACGTGTTCTTACTTATTGGAATTGTTTTCTAAAATAAAATTTTGATTTTCAAATTTTATTCTGAAATTTCATTTCCCAAACACAATCATCTATTCCAAATTTGTTTATTTTTAAATATATTTTTTGTATACAAAATTTTTATTTTTGGAATGAAAGGTAATTTTGAAAATTTGAAAAGGGAAAGTCAGAATTGGTAAGTTGCAGGAAGAATTTGCACTAAGTTTGGCTTGGACTTTTCTTTTCATTAATTTATTAAGTGCTTTCAACTTTGGAACTTATAGCCACCAATTGGGTATAATTCTCTTCTCTTTACTAGAACATCTTCGTATATAATGAGAGAAACAATTTTTAGAGTATCTCTTTAACCGACCAAACGAATAGCTTTTCTAATGTAAATAAATGCGGGAGAATCCAACGACAAACTTTGTATGGTTTATACATAAGGGATACAAGTTTCTATTATATAATATTATGACTATTTTAGTAAATTTATGTACAGAAGAGAATGATTTTTAACAATCATACTTTTGAAACAGTGATATATATATATATATATATATATATATATATAATATTTTGCTTTTTTCTATTTAAAGGAAACAAAATCTTTCATATGAAGATGCAAGAGAAAATATTCATGTTAATTTTGCACATAACATTAAAAGAAAAGAATATCAAAATTACTTAAAAATATCAAGATAAAGATTGTTCGGCAACAGTTATATTCCTAAGCAACTATAAATAAATGAAGAAGAAGACAAATGCAGATAACAAACATCCTAACATAACTATAATTCTATATTCTTAAAAAAAAAACTTATATTGCAATATTCTCTATCATTAGTTATTGCATAGTTGGGGAAGAGAAACCTTATAATTCTGTGTTATACTTATTTATAAACGACCAACACCACATAGTCTATTGTTCTCACAAAAAAAAAGAAGTTAGTTTTGTACTCTATTCCCCTCTCTTCTTGAACTTGCATATACCTCATATATATATATATATATATATATATATATATTAATGTTACATTTAATTATAATAGTCTAGATACAATACTATATAGCATATATCTACTAAAGCACCTATATATAATAATTTATATCAAACCATTTGAACACAAAGTTCCCAAAACGATATACAATTATACACCATAAAGTCTAGAACAAAAAAAATTAAAATATCTGACTATCTCTAGGTAGCTCATTCATTACTACCTACAACATCATATGCTTTTGTATAGTATGATGATAGAAAATTTTACATGCACACACATAAGGGTGAACTAATTACTTTAAAACTACCACACAACGTGATAAACATATACATAAACAACACATGCATATATCATTCACTCATACTCAACATAGAGAACATGCAATAAGTTGCAATTGAGTCACTTATGTCTAAGAATATAGGAATCTTCAATTTCATCGTTATGAAAGAGTATAATTAATTTGTCACTATTGACGCCTTTCAGAAGACTCATATTAAGCAGGTCTCAACAAATACTAGCATTTAACTGATTGGAAACACCATCGTCAAAAGTCAACCCCAATTTATTATGTTAGAGCAGTTTCTTATATTTGTTTTAGAAAGATTTAATACAAGAACCTCTTTTAACTTCTCATTACCTGGTGTCTAATCTATGTGATTAGATCATCAGTCTTTCCATAATGATTGTCGTGCTTAATACTACAACCTTACGAGCTACAATACCATAGCAAATATCCCTCATCACGCATTCATAAAGGGCCACAAAACATCTATATAGGGAAACAAACCCATAAAGGACCATACCAATAAATGTCATAAGAAGTGTCAAATATTAATATATTTTTATCTTTTTTTTCTTATATTTAAGCACATATCATAAGTAGGGTCTAAGAATATAGGAATCCTAACCTTTTGTGAAGTAGATTTTCACAATTCATCTTCTTTTTCGTATTAGATGTTGAAATAGGAAAACTCAGGTGTATGTCTTAAATGTGATTTTTTTCTCTTAAAACTTCTTCAAAGTCTCACATATTGTGTTCCTTTGTCTAAATCCTCTTAATGTTGCTTGGTTCTTGATTGGCACAAATTTCACTTGTCAGCTCCATCATTATTTTATTTAAACCAAGAAAGGAAACTTTTGTTTCCAGCTCTACACGCGTCTTTAAGTCCCTTTGATAATTTCTAAGAACAAAATAAGTATCATTAATCAATATAATATACAAATTAAATCATGGTATCACTTTGAATATAGTTTATTTATCAATGGTTTCTATTCTCAGATATTTCATATTTAAAACATTTTCAAAAAAATTCCAAATTAATATTGATTCAGAACGTTGAAGCATAATTATATTTAACCTAAATATTATCCCACTAATCATATTTTGAAAAACCTTTGATATAAAAAATATTCATACTCTATTTTCGAAAGCTTTTACAGTGTAATATTTTCTAGTCAAATTCTTTCTAGAAATATTTAATCCAATAATCTTATTTGTAAACTATAATTCAATATCAAATAAGAATTATAATTTAATAGGTAGTGTCATAAATAATGTAAATGATAAGAAAGTTAATATGGAAACTTCCCTGACGTAGTAGTTGGTATGACGCGTTAACAATTCTTGTATTGTCTTATTTGTACATTCTTTAGCATGCGTCTGATCCTTCTGAACTTGTGCGTCTGCCTTATATTGCCTAAAGGGTTCTTCTGATATGATCTTCAATGAGTTCATAAACACTAGGATAGTCTAATGTGATCATTCTTAATTGTATCCTATGATCCACCATATGGTGTGAGCTTTTCACCAGCTTTGTCTAATGCATCCTTCATCTGATGTGATCTTTTCTCATCTGATAGTCTTATATGTGCAATCTCTTTTGTTCTCTTGAATATATTATCCACTTAGAATATGAACATCAATACAAGATTATTTGATGTTGTGATCATGTGTTATTGTTTCATCTAACAACTTTTTATGTTGTTATATCGTCTAGTGAATCTTGCTCGTTTTCTCTAATGTTTTTGTCTGAATTATTTCTACACATGAGTGAGCTTTGTCATATAACACATCTTATAATGTTTTTTATCATCAAAACATATAGAGCGTTCATACCATGAGATCGTCTTATGGGTATTGGTTCGTCTATTGGCTTAGCAATCAACCAACCCATATATTAGAGACATTTTTATGTAATCCTATGTTGAATCCACATAGCTCTTTGTAAACTTTTTACATGTGTTAGCTTGAAGGATGCTTTAAATGGGTTAAATATATGAATAAAACTTAATTGATAAGATGAATTTGGTTGGTGAATATAGAGACTTAGAAGAGGTGAGGCCAACTCCTAAATGATTCTAAGCTAGACACAAAACTAGTGTTACACAAAGAGTGAGCAAAGAAGACAAATTGTGCACAAAATTGGGCAACATTTCTTTATCAATTCTAAGCCAATTTACAAGTGGCTAGCACTGTATTAATAGTGCTAAAAGGTGCCAAAATTAAAAAAAGTTTAACCTTAAAACTCTCCACTCCTAGCTTGACAAGTGTCCTCCTCTAATTGGAGAGAATCCTCTCCATTCCGATTATGACAAAAGGCCTTCTCTCATTGAAGCAAATCCTCTCAAATTAGAGGTTGACAAGTGGTCCTTCTTAGTTGGTGGAAATCCCTCAATTGAGGGGATGACATGTGGACATTCATCCCTTCCTTGCCACTCCATGCTTTTTATTTACACTCTAGTAATTTATTTGTGCACCTTAGATGATCAAGAGTTCCATTGGGTCCAAGAAGACCCAATTTTAACTCTAGCTAGACTCTCTTTTCCTATTTACACCCTACTTTAGTTGGTCCAATACATGGCCCATTAAAATTGATCCAAATACATACCCAAAAAAAAAGCCTATACTACTTGACACAAGTTTTACAAAACTAGAGAAATTGGAAGAGCAAACAATTACTTCTCCACAAAAAAAAAAGTCTTCTAAGCTCCTTTTTCTTCTTCTTCTTCCAATATTCTAGCCATGACCCTTGATAGAAGCCCATTACGAGTCCTTCCAAATGGTCCTTCATCGCATTCATACTACACTCAACTCAAAACCTTAAGACATTAGGCTTGTGGGTATTTCTTCTTATATATTGCTTATCGCACTCTTCTCCACTTAATGTGGGATTCTGACTGCACACTTGGATTCATTACAAGTTCCCCCTCAAGTTTCAGTCACCATACAATGCAAACTCTCCTTCCACCTAAAAAATGTTCCACACATGAGTCTTGTAATATAACATTTTCCACAGACGGTGTGAATTGTTGGGTTCCAAGAATTGACGTACCGGGAAGAGTTTGTTACTAAGAAGAAATAACAAAAGTCAAATGCTAAAAATGTCATAAGAACTTCAAGTACAATTGTTCAAAGACGAGGATAAATTGAAAAGGCAAGAAATATCATTTTTAGAAGGAATCTTAAGATGTTGTTGTAACGTCTAATAGCTATAAGTCTGCAAAAGTGTTGGTGGTGTCTCTGTCTGATACACAAAGGAGTTGGGTCGTGGAGTCGTTATGAACTTATCACATGTGTTGGGTGAAGAAGTTCTTTGATACCTTGGAACTAAAAGAAGGTGGAATAGTCCTTCTTGAGGAAAATAAAGCCTATAAGGGGCAAAGCATGTGGTCCATCAAATTAAGGATATTTGATGACTGTGAGATGTTGTTGCAAGAAGTGAGGTATGTTCCAAAGCTGAAAAGGATTTTTTTTAGTGATTGTGTTTGATCATATTGGTTTAAAAATCAAGTTTGAACAAGGAATGATAAAGATTCTAAGAGGGAGTGTCTACAATTGGCAATGGGGTGAGAAAGAATGATTTGTATATCTTAGATGATTCAATAGTGACATACATGTTTCTGTTGTGAGTCAGACAATGAAAAATAAGACAAAGTTATGGCCTCTAAGGTTGAGATACATTAATGAGAGGGGTTTGGTGGAGTTGGAGAAGTGAAACTTTCTAGGAGATGATAAAATAAAGGGCATGGAGTTTTGTGATCATTGCATACTGGAAATTTCTCATAGATTGAAGTTTAAGGGTAAGCATGTGTTTAGCAAACCCTTTGAGTATGCTCATGCAATGGGTCCAACGAGAGCTTAAACTCATGATGGAAGATCTTATTTCCTCACCATCTAGATGAATACTCGAGGAGGGTGTGGATTTATATCTTGAAAAGTAAGACTAAAACTTTTCACAGGTTTAAGTGTGACACACCATGGTGAGTAATTATTAAAGGACCAAATTGAAGTTGTTAAGGATAGACAATGGTATGAAGTTTGTGTTAGGGATTTTGTTATGAATTTTTCAAGGTGAAAGGTATAAAGAGGCATAAAATGGTTGCAAATACACCACAAGAAAATGGGTTGGCTGAGACGATGAAAAAAAATCATTTTGGAAAGGATGAGATATATGCTACTAGGGGCTAGATTTCTTAAGACCTTTTGGGTGGAAGTTGCAAACACAGTTGCCTACCTAATAAACAAGAGTATATCCTTTTCTTTGAACTATAAGACTCTTATGAAAGTCTGGAGTGGAAGACCTGCATATTATGAGAATCTGAGAGTGTTTGGTGCCTTAGCATTTGCACATGTCAAGAAGGAAAAACTAGAAGCATGGGTTGAGAGGTGTATTTTCATTATATGCGTAAAAGGTGTGAAAGGGTATAAGTTGTGGATGTTGGAGTAGAGACGTTGACTAGAATGACTATGATATGTAGATATGGAAAAATGGAAAGTCCATGTTAATGGAGCCTTTTATTAATTGATCAGACCATTTGGAGGCATTAGAAAATGTTGACCAACCTCCTACCTTGTACATGAGAAGACCCAAACTTAAGGTTGACTCCAACTATCACCGTACGCATGATAGGGAGAGGAGGATGGTTTGGATATGTTGATTTTATTAGTTATGTTTTAACATCAATTGAGGAGATAGATGATTTAGCTTAAAAGCTTCTATGAGGCTTCAGAGGTGTAGAAGGTCAACAGTGATAAATTGTCATGGAGGAGGAGATTGAGTCTATGTGAAAGAACTGCATATGGACGCTTGTTGATCTATTAAGAAATCAAAAGGAGGTAGGTTGCAAGTGGGTGTTCAAGAAGAAAAAGGGAGTACCAAGTGTGGAAGATAAAATATTCTAAGCTAGACTGGTGGTGAAATGTTTTACACGGGTAGAGGGGGTAGACTATAATGAAATATTCTCACATGTGGTAAACCATTGTTCTTTAAGGATTTTATTGTCTATTGTTAACCAATACGATTGATGTTGTAAAAAATATATGTGAAGACAACTTTTCTACATGGTATTTTGGAGGAGATTGTCTACATGCAGTAGCTAGAGAGATTTCTTGAAGAGGAGTGGAAGGTCTGTCTCTTGAAGAAATCATTGTATGGCTTAAAATAGAGTTTAAGGTAGTGGTACGAGAGATTTGATGACTTCCTAAGGCAAACGATGTTCTATAGGTGTAGTTATGATAATTGTGTCTACATCCTTAAAAGAGAAGAAAAGTTTATGATGTTCTTGCTATTAAATGTAGACAACATTCTTATAGCCACCAAGTATGAAGATGAATTTGAGGAGCTCAAAGGAAAATTAAGCTTATAGTTTAAAATGAGAGATCTTGATCCCGAGAGGCGATGGACATACAAAGGGACCAAACGGTTGGGATACTACGTCTGTATCAACAGGGATACTTGTAGAAGGTGATTGAGATGTCTATGATACATGAATCTAAACATGTGGCAACAACTTTGGGACACCCCATAACACTCAATTTCCCAAGTTTATAGTACTAAAAAGGAAATGAGGAAGACGAAGTCTACTCTATATGTTAATGGAGTAGGGAGCATTATGTAAGGGATGATCTGTAATAGACTAGATCTTTCTCATGTTGTTAGTGTTGTTAGAAAATACATGGTAGACCTTGGATAAGCTCATTGAGAGGCTTTGAAGTGAGTGTTGAGATATCTTAATGGAACAACATCGTCTAGTTTAATGTGTAAACGGTCTACCCTTAACAAAGTTGATATTGAGAGGTTTGTATACATTGATTATGCTGAGAATGTTGATACTATAAAGTCATTTTCGGGGTATGTTTTTACATTGATTAGTATTGTAGTGTGTTGGAAATCCAATCTGCAATCAATGGTGACATTATTTACTATCCAAGCAAAGTATATCACACTTACAAAAGGGGTAAAGGAAGCAATGTGGTTGAAGGGGATGATTGGAAAGATGGATATTGTGTAGGATTGTGTGACTGTTCACTATGATAAACAACGTACTATACATCTAGTTGATCATCCGATTCATCATGAGAAGACAAAACACATACATGTCTGATTGTACTTTGTGAGACACGTTGTTAAGTGTGGGGAGGTTAGAATCGAGAAGACAACCTCAGAGAATAATTCAGCACATGTGATAAGTGTCATATTTCAATAATATTTCATATTAAAAGATAGACACTTATGGATATTTATTGATAAAATAACTATAATTCAACTCTTAATTTAGGAGTTTAAACCTTTTTACATATTTTGTGATTATAATATGAATAAGAACGATTTATTCCCAAATTTGTGTTAATTTCAGGATTCTATTAGAAAATGGAGATCAAATGGCTAAAGAAGAATAAACAAGATGAAAAGGGAAAGTTGGAACATTGGAAACTTGCCTAAACTCGTCCAAGCAAGATCACTCCAGAGGAACTCGCCCAAGGCTCGCCCAAACGAGTTCACTCCAGTGAAGTTGGGTTTTTTCTCGTCAAACTCTTCCAAGCAATTAATAACTCACTTCGGCGAGATGTCACTTTGCCAAAATCTAACTAGATTAAATAGAAGGCATGAGGCATAATTCTAGACATCATTGGAAGAATAGAGAGAGATAGAAAACCTTAAAGGAGGCAACCGTCAAGGAAAAATTGCTGGTATTCTTTTCTTGCTTTCCATACTCGTAATGGACAATATGAGTGGCTAATTCTTCCCTTTGGGATTGGGAGCAATTTTTTCAAACTCTTATGTATTGAGGTAATATTTATCTATAATATTTCAGTTCTTGATTTATGATTGGTATTATCATTTTATTCTCAAAGCTTGAATTATTCATGATTTTAATCCTTAGATTTGACTGGAAATTACTTTTAAGAATATAACCTAAATGATAATGCCTAATATATTTGATTTCTCGGAATAAATTTGAAATGTTAATTTCTTTATAACATATGTTTGAAATGATAAGGAGTTTTATAAATATGCACGAAATCGATATTTAGGAGACTACCTTAATAATTTCGTATGCGAGGAATCGATATGAATAATTTTTATATGTGCATCAATATCAATCAATATTGAATATTATAATCTTTTGTAAAAATACAAACAAGTGAGAAAGATGAACCCAAATCCCAATTTTTAGTTGACTCTTATAAATAATTTACTCTGCTTTATTTAATTTCTTGCAAATTGATACACACAACCTTTTCCAAACAAAATTTTATAAATTGTCTTATATTTAGTGAATATTATACTTGAGAATTCAATTGTTCCTTGTGGGTTCGATATTCGTCCTTAGGTACAAATTTATTACTTATGGCATGGTACAATTGCCGTAAAATAGTCGTCAATGTGTGTTTACAAAATCATTGCCAAGGTTTAGGTTTAGCGTACTTAAAGCTGATTAAGTTTTCTTTTGAGGATTAAGGAATATGATGTTGGAAGTTCTTCTATGATTTGGAGTCTAGTTGGAGAACTGTGATGATTAGTTAAATCATGTATAATAGATTGTCTGCTAGTCAAACACTTAGACCATTTATTGTCAAGGAGAAGAAGATTGTCTACTAAGGACTATCTAGTAATGTTACAACGATTTAGATTGTCTAATACGTTTTGTTGTAAATATCTTAACAATTTTGTTTTTAACGGTTTGTTGCTACTCCTTAGTATAGGGTCTATATATAGAGACTTTTGGGGCTTAAATGTTACATATTGTATTGTGAGTAGACTTTGTGTATAGATCGTCTGAATAAAAAAAATTAATCTTATTCTTGTGTTTTTTACTTTGTTATTGTTGAGAATCCAACAAAAAATTTATTAAAATTATATACTTAATATTTTTTATATAAATTTAATTAACTCAATCATTGAAATCTTATGATATTATTTTTATAATTATGATATCAAATTTTATAAAATTTAATTTTATAGATGTTTTCTAATAATAAATATTTTCATATTTTCAAATATCATACTATACATTAAAAATTTCACAAGAAAATAAACTTTTAAATAATGTTGAAATCGTATAATTTCTTTTATAAATGATCTACCTAAGAATATGAAATTCAATGGTTAGACTGATTACATTTTATAAAACATTACTAAATATATAATTCATCTAACTTTTATACGTTATGATCAAACCATATGTATATATTCTTCTACTAACCTGATTGTTCTTTTCAAACCTAATTACGAAGAATATAAACTGAAGGTGTGGTTTATGGTCAAGACCGAATCATAGAGAAGAATATTTTTCAAGTTGGTCCCTTTCATAAAATTTGTTTACACCTTATTTTCAACCATGGCCTAAAACCCTTGTAAAATTTACAACATAAACATTAATGTATTCAAAGAAAAAAAAAATCCAAACCTAGGAATCATCAACCAAATGTTGTTGTGTCATGCAGTTTGGGGATTTAGGGATTTATGACATATAGTTGTGGCTGTAACTATTCTTATGAGAGTAATATTTTTTATCAGAAAAAAATTATATAAAATTATAACTACTTTTTACGAGAGTGATAATGAAACCCGTGAACCAAAATTGTCTTTAATCATGAAGCAGAAATAGGTACTGTGAGTTCCAAGAGTGGGAAGGGTTGAAATTAATGGAGAAAGATATTATTATCTCTTTTGTGAGTTAGTTAGTGAAGTTACTATTATATAGGGTTGTGTGGAAAAGACAACTAAAGAAGTGAAGGAACAACTAGGGTAGGTTGATTCTTAGTGTTAGAACAAAGTTTGTACGCATATTAAATTATAAAGGAGATATTTATATTTTTTTGGATACTTCTCAAAAGCAAAAAAAAAATATCAATTTAAAATAAAATAACTATTTTTTATGAAACTGGTGTCTAAAAAAATGAAAGATGTTACGGGGATAGAATAGTTAAAGTACATTAATTTGTATTTTTTTTTCAATAAAATTCAAGTTAAATAGCACGTGTCATCCCATAAAAATAATATAAAATGAAAAAGGATAGAGAAAAACCCATAAAAAAATTGAAAAACGTTCTTTAATTTGTAGTTTCTAAGAAATCAACAAAGAAAAATAATTGAATCCAAAAATTTAATCAGATTGACCATCATTTGCATTCAACAGTGGTAATAAAATCACATGATTATATGTATGTCATTCCCATGACTTTTTCTTGTGTTGACCTATTTTGAATATCATCTTTTTGTCTTTCACTCTAACTTTAGAACAGCGTAACTTAATTATAGGTCATATATTTGATATTTTTGCTCTTTCTGTAATTATTTAACATTTATCTAATTATTATTTGATACTTTCATTTGATCTTTATATAATTATAATTTCTTTCTTGATAGTTGATATTAGAGAAAAGAAAATATGTATCATTTTGACATTGAGTACTTGATAATATCATATTTTTTTGTGTAACTTTTATAAAAAGTTATTTAATTAATATTAGGAATAGTATTATAAAATAAAAGAGAGATAAACAAAAGAGAAAAATAAAGGCAAAAGATATGAGAAGAAATATTTCTTCTATTTTATTTTCCTTACTTAGATCAAAGCAAAGAGTTTGAATATATACAAGTAGTACACTCATTCTAAATTTAGTTAAAGAGACATAATGTAAAATAAAAGCCAATAAATACTAGAATAAGAAAAGACAAATTAAAGGCTAGGCATAAGTACAAAAAGAAACAACTAAGAATTAGAAAAGACAAAATTAATATTAGCTCCCTTCTAGAAGCCTTGTATCCATATCCTTTGTTAACCCCCGACAAGCTTGGAACAAATACTCTTTAAAGATTAAGGACTTAAGGCTATGGTATAAAGGTCAGCCAGTTGCTCTTTGGTAGAAATGTAAAGCAAATGTATGAGACCCTTCTTCAATTTTTCCCTAACAATGTGACAATCTATTTCTCTGTGTTTTGTATGCTCATGAAACACTGGATTTGTTGCAATGTATATTGTTGAGTCATTGTCATAGTATAAAAGAGATGGTTGATCAAAAGGAACTTTGAAATCTTGAAGAAGATAAGTTAGCCATTGAATTTCACATGTAACAATAGTCACTGCCCTGTATTCAGCTTCACATGAACTCTTTGATATTGTTCCTTGCTTCTTTGATTTCCAAGATATGAGGGAATTTCCAAGATACACACTAAAACCAGTCACCGATTGTCTTGAATCACTACAGGTGCCCCAATCACTATCACAAAAGGCTTTTAAATGAGCATAAGTGTTGGAAGAGAAAAATAAACCAAGACTCGAAGCTCCTTTAATATATATGATAATTCTAATTGCTGCATCATAGTGAGTAATTCCAGTCTTAGCAAGAAATTGAGAAAGTTGTTGCACAAAAAAGGTTATGTCAAGTTGGGTATTACTGAGATACATAAGTCTTCCAATCATGTGGAATAGTCCTAGTGAGGTTATGTATGGTTGTTGCACAAAAAGGTTGTGTATGGTTCCTAGTGAGCCTCCCTCTTGCGTGGGAACGCCAAGGTCGAGACAGAAGGTTCCCAGTTAAAATCCTCCCTTACCTCTATACGGCGAGGACGAGGTCAGTTAATGAACCTCTCCCTTGGGTTAGAAACACCAAGATTGGGAACAATATGGTTCCTAGTGAGCCTCCCTCTTGCGTGGGAACGCCAAGGTCGAGACAGCAAGGTTCTGAGTTAAAATCCTCCCTTGCCCCTATACGGCAAGGATGAGGTCAGTAAGCACAGTAAACATCTCCCTTGGGTTAGAAATAAGACTGGGAATAATACGGTTCTTAGTGAGCCTCCCTCTTGTGTGGAAACGCCAAGGTCAAGAATAGAACAGTTACCAGTTAAAATCCTCCCCTGCATTTATACGGCTAGGGCGAGGTCAGAAAGAAGGACCTCTCCCTTGTCTTGTAAGGCAAGGTTAGTATGGTTTCCAGTTATACATCTCCCTTACCCCTATGTGGAAAGGTTGAGTCCAGTTAAGTGAACCCCTCCCTTGTCTTACAAGACAAGGTCTAGAACAGTATGGTTCCTAGTTAAAGGTATCCCTTGTCTTGTAAGACAAGGTCCAGAACAATATGGTTCCTAGTTAAAGATCTCCCTTGCCCTTAAGAGCCAAGGTCAAGAACAACATCTCTCTCACCTTTGTTTGGCAAAGGATAGGGCAAAGTAAGAGCTCGGGTAAGCACTGCCTCTACCCTAAGATGACGAAGAAAGATTAAGGTCAAGCGAGCGGTAAAGAAGCGTGCTACCTAAGTCAAAAAGGTTCTAAAGCGTTGTTAGACTAAGCAAGACAGGCAAAATAGCTAACAAAAAAAAGGAGCAGTTCAAGAGAAAGTAGATATATATAAGAAACATATACATATATATTTACAAATGACAATTGTTCATCAAACAGATAAATAATTACAATAGAAAGAGTCACTCCTTAGCATTGACCAGCTGCCCACCAACAATCTTCTTTGACAAGTCGGTTTGAGAAAGATCTACCCCAGGCTGCACGCAGGCAACCTGGGCCATGACATCCTCAAACCCCGTGACATAGGCATCGGCGACATTGTTGGTGAGCTCCGCCTTAGTCTGATTGAAGAGTTCATCCTTGCGAGCAAACTCTTCCTCCAGTTTGGCAAGCCGCTCTTCCTATTGAGACGACTTCTCCTCGAGCCTAGCCATTTTCTCTTTCGACTCCTCTGCCTTCTCTGTCAGTCCAATAATTTCGGTACGGAGGGTCAAGACCTTGGCGTGCGCTCCCAGGGCTTCCTGGGACTTCTCGAAGAGGAGTTTCTTCACCGCTATCTCAGACTTACGGAGATTCGCCGCCTCCAAGTAAATGGCAGTTTCGCGGTGCTTGAGCTCCTTGATCTGAAGTGCATCTTGGCTAGCAGCCTCCTTCAACTTCTGCATCAGGTTGAGGCTAGAGACAATAAGGAAGTCCCCAAGGCACTTTGATGCGTGCTCTTGCAGGGGGTCCTCCTCCATGCTCTCCATCCTCTCTTGATCTTGGAAAGACTATAGGGCTGTTGGAGGAAAGCAGGCAGATTAGTAAGGGGCGCACCACGGTCGCCCCCGGAAGCGCTCCCCCCCCCCCCCCCCCCCCCCCCCCCCCTGCCGCCCCGGCCCGCGGGGGGGCGGGGAGTGGGGGGGGTCCGGCCGGGGGGGGGGGGGGGCAAGCGGG
>Ga0123342_1005768_pt1 | contig 17702 bp, 6 predicted proteins | sample Turbeawhitnodule_FD_89960 | JGI IMG/M metagenome (GOLD analysis project Ga0123342, IMG submission 89960) | Root nodule microbial communities of legume samples collected from Mexico - Turtle bean Mexico white nodule | ecosystem: Host-associated > Plants > Roots > Nodule | place: Mexico: Nepantla...
TTAAAGAACTTAATATTAACATGCTAATCAAAATACATGAGAGTGAGAGAGATGAAACTTAATCCCAATTTTTCCAATTGAAGCAACTAATTCTTTGTTTGTTTTCTTATTGATCAGTGCCAATATAATCACTTCACACTCTTTTTTATTGTTCTGTTATTATATTTAGCGAATATTATACTCGATGATTCACTGTTCTTTGTGGGATCGATATCCGTCCTTAGGGACAATTATTACTTCTGACAAACGCGGTGCACTTGCCGTAAAAAGTCATCAAAGGACTCTTTTCGTTAAGTCTCTGAAATGCACTCAACAACCTAAATTTCAATAAGTTGGTCCTTCTCTGGCATAAATTCACTTAATGAAATTTTTTGTGCTTAGCGTTTAGAGAATCTTTCTTTCATTACTCTATATCACCAATTCACTTAGCCTTGGATGTATACATTGAGCGAATTGGTCATTCTGCTATTTCTTTGTTTTGTTGTTTTTTTTCATTTCCTGCAAATTTCCATCAATTATTGCATACTCGTACCTCTTATTAAATCAAGCTTGATCTTTGGATGGAACACACCCTTTTCATGTTATTTTACATGCAAATCATTCCTTTTCTATGCTTAATATGATATAAAAAAAATATTTCAAGAATATTTGGCACTTATCACCATGCCGCCAAATTCAGTTATTTTTTTAGAATTATAAGATAAGAAACTTTTTTAACTATCAAACTCGTCTATATTAAGAATATATATATATATGTGTGTGCTTTTTTTTCATAAAATTAACTTATATATCAACCTCTCAATTGTTAAGCTTTTCAAAAAAATTATTTTACATTTTTATATATTTTTAATTTTTCTATATATTAAAACTTTACTTAATTTTAATAATATTTTTAAAAAAAATTATCAATTAATATCTTTAATTATATACAATAAAATTATTATTATCTTATATATTAAATTACTCCATTATAATTAAATTTAAAACTTAATTTGTAAGCGTAATTTAAATTTAAATTTATCTTTTAAATTACATAATAAAAATAACTTTTAAATTATTTCTATTTTAATTTTTAATTTTAAAAAAATAAATAGATTAGCATGTCAATCCATCTCACCGTACTATTGGCCCGTTGTTTGCTAAGATAGGCCATAACAAATTGATAGGTTAAAAATATCGACAGATTCTCCCTACACCATATTATTTTAGATTGACACCAACATGTTAATGTGAAATTACTATTGTATCCTTAATGAAGTAGAAATTAGGTTAAAGTTAACTGCACCCGTAAGTTTTTGTGAAATTTTTGACTTCTAGATATATATATCCGTAATTGTGTTATTCTGTTCTGGATGTGCATATCCGGATTAATTGTGGATGGTTATGTACAAACGAATATTTTGCTTCATTAGTTCTAAATATTAATATTTGTATGGATCCAGATGCCGAAATGTGTTTAGGAGTGGTTCTAGATTTGAAAATCCAGAAGTTTATTTTCAACACAGTCCCCACATGGCGTGACTATTAACCTAGCTTATCCTTTTTAACCGCAAATAATCTACTACTTCAACTCAGTCTAACAACCAATGTTGCATAACAGAATTTTACCATATCATATGATATGATATCTTCCTTAATAAAAGAAAATCAAATGTTAGGCTTATCTTGCTTACATGTACTTCACTATTGCTAAACACCCCTACGTTGCTCACGTGTCATCTCTTTATATGTCAATTCCAAAGTGAACCTAGCTATCGGTTTGCTACTCCAACGACAATTAGGCACATGGTTTCACAATTTTACTTTTTCTTTTCTAGTTGTCTTTTGGGTTAAAGTCCATGACTTCAATTCTTTAAATTGGTTTGGTTTAGTGGGTTTTAATCCATTAAAAGTACCAAAATCATTACACTGCTAAAAAAATTGAAAATGATTGGTTTTCGCATATGTATATTTGGAAGCATGATGGTGTCTTCCAGAAAAAGATGTGTGTGGTCAAAGAGTATAATTTTGGATAACAATATCCATAGACAAACATGACATTTTCGGATACCAATATATGTAATGTGACAAGGGTAAAGTTGGATTTAAAAAGTTATGTTGGGTGCATATAAAAAATGATATGGTGCAGGAAGAAATTGCCAAAAACATCAACTGAACCTGCTAAATTGTGATGGTCAAAGAGAATTTCTTCCTACACCTCATGAGTTTCTTTCTGTGTTCCCATATTTCAAAAGATATCCTCATTATCTTTTGAAATTTTTCCTTTGTTCTTTTTTTAATTTCAAAATGTGAAATATAAATTTGTTCTTTTTTTAATTTCAAAATGTGAAATATAAATACTTTCTGTAAATGATAGAATTTGAAAGTTAAAATTTATAATTTTTAAAATTAATTTAATACAAAATTTATATTTTAAAATATATAATCTAATATATAAAATTTGTACTCCAAATTATTTAATTTAAAATACAAATTTTATATTCCAGAATTTGTTTTCTGAATTCTATAATTCAAAATCCGAATTACATATTTTGAAATGCTAATTTTGTATGAGATTGTACAAATCTAGAACATAAAATACAAATTTATATTTCAAAACATATATTTTTAATATTTTGAAAATATAGAGGTACAAGAAGAAATCCCGACAGATTGATCCAAGCCCAAGCCCACTTTGCAATGTCTATCCTCTAGTTTATATGTATGTATAGTTCAACTATGGTTTGAGGAACTATTTTATTATAATATCAGTGACCACAATGGACCGCTGAAGTTTTTAATTTTACATTCCGAGTGTTAAAATTACGAAGATGATGCATGCTCCCTATTTCAAAGGGAATAAATATAAGAAACATTAACTTCCAAGTGTACTACTACAAACATAACAGCCATGGTTTTCAAAGCAATAACGGTAGGATAACAAATGACAATTAGAATCCTCCATCTAGTAAATAGGCCGAGTTTATCATCACACCTACTACTATTTCAAAGGGGGAATCGTCAAAACCATGGATGATCTTGCGGGAAAATGGACCTTCCGTTTTGTGTCCAACGATAATCTATATAACCCTCCTCCTCTACTTTACAATTTTCCCATATGCCCATTATATTGAGTAAATGAAATTGGTCCTTCCAGCAAAATTGAATTTGTTCAAGTCCTTCAAACAAATACAGTTCCTAGACCTGACTTAATGGAAGGCTAAGGCGGCTGCATCATACCAGAACTGAAAGCATTCCAGGATCTTCGTAATTAGCAAGTGCCAGTCCAGAAAAAATTTCAGAAGTAACAGTCTACACACTGGGGGCCACAGCCATGGTACACATTATTCAAACATGGTTCTCCTGTACATGCCTTTTGCTGTCCCTCTCACTATGGCCTAGCCGACCGACCTTGTTTCGATCCTCCACATAATCGTAACGACTATTGTGGTGGGGGCCAGGGCCGTAATTATGCCGTTGCTTCCCCTCCATCCCTCTTTCAGGGGAGCTTACTGCTTTTCTCTTGCGATTGCTTGACTTGGGTGAGGGAACGCCAATGTCATCAAGCGCGGATACCTCCCCTTCTTCAACAGCACTTAGATCTGGTTCATACGAAGACAGACCCTTTACTCCATGATGTTGCTCATCTGCATAATCTTGATGTCTTCCATGCATGTTCTCATAATCTGACCTGTCAGAGGACTTAGACCAGCTTTGCCTCTTATCCCTATTCTTCTCACTCTGAGGAGCAAGTTCAATTCCATCCTCTAGTACCCTCTCAATGAGATCATCATCATCCATGACATCTGTTTTCTTAGTTATATGACCAGCTGCTTTCTTTCGTTTTTCTAATGCAGCCTTTACCTTTTCCCTATCAATTTTCTTAATGGCTTCCTGAGGAGGCCGGCTAATTGCACCCTCTCTGTTATCTAGGTTTCTGCCACTATGTTTATCTTTCAAATCAGTAGGTTCTTTTGTTTCATTCCCTCCAGCATTGTTTTCCAGCTCTTTTTCACCATTATCTGATCGAGATTTAACCATGTCTTGAGTTTCATGTAAGTTTTCCTTAAATGGTATTGATTCCCACTCCGGATGCTGATTGCCTTTGGCATCACCTTCCACCCTGTGTTTCATTTCTGTGCTCCCATAATCACCAATTCCACTATGATTTGAGATGGGGCGCCCCACATGATTTGGGACTGATGAATCAAACGAAGCCACAGAAGACACAGGCTTCGATGTTTCAAGTCTAGTGGCTCCAGTCTGGGAATTACTCTTTGCAGCTGAAGTTTCATCATTATTAGCTGGAGCTTTTGCAGTGGCTCGATTAGATGTCACACCTCCTCCTTCAACATCATTGGAAGGTGGCATTCTATTTTGTTCATACAGCTCCAACATTTGATTACTCACTTCTGCAAAAAGTACCGACAAAATTGGTTTTGCATTATGATATTATGATATTTAAAGTTAGTATGATTGCACCACAATCTCCTTGCATATATAAATACTAAGATACCATCACACACACACACAGATGAACATTAACAAGAGGAAGGACAAAATAGAGTTGACAATGAGATGGTACTTTTTTTCCTCATTTCTTTATACCACTAGTACTGAATAAAAAGACACCAACCCTCCAATTGGCGTGGAGTGACATCAAACTCTTGCCACCAGACCTTCTCTCCATCTGATGGGAGCTTCACCTTCAGAAACTTGGCAGCAAGGAATATGGCTCCAGCTGCAATGTGATGTGGCTTAAATTGCAAGCAGAGTGATGTCCGAAGTCTGCATATCACATCATAATTTCAGGAAAGAAAAATCATAGACTACTACCTGAACAAAAATGGTATAATATTCATACCCATCATTTACAAAGTTCCACGCAACTTGAGCAAGGGCATTTTGAGCAACTTTAAATTTCTTTATTGCCTCAACAAGAGGTTTATAAGGATGATGCACATTCAGATCAAAACCAAGAGTTGCCAGGACAGCTCTCTCTCCAATTAAAATTAATTCTTTATGCTGTTCATAAACTTCCTGTGTCATTCGAGAAAAAAATAAATTATGAGGTAGGCAAAACTGAGAAATTTAAAAGAATTTTATTTAGAAATAAATCCCCATGTAGTTAAACAAATGCAAACAAAAAAAGGAAAACAACAATAAATTTCAATTTCAATATGCAAATTGCAAGTCAATGCTTGTGCTAGCTGGCTTGCAGCAGGTTGTTCCATGACAGAAATCAGAGATGTGAATAGTTAGAATGGTATGTGAATAATGCAAAAATACAGAATGACAGTGAACAAAGGAACCTAAATCAAATCCCTACAAAAAAAAACAACAAACTAACAGGTACTTAAATGTCTGGACTCAGACCAAAGATTGCTTTGAAATACCTTCTGCTTTATTCTCATAATTGCAGCTGGATCCTTCTTGTGTATAATTTCATATGAAATAAGAATTACATCTTTTAGCGGACGAGGTGTTTCTTCAACCTTCCCAGCAAGAAACATGCATACTGTTGCAATGGTCTGCAGAACATATTAAGTTACTAGTTAGTTAGCACCACCATCAATCCAATTTAATGTTTTCATTCTATGCATAAGAGAATCTATGACTATGCATGTAAAGAGATATATCAACAGGGAAGGATAATGTAAAAGTGCTCTAACACATGCTGGGAAAGACATTAAATAGGTAAAAGACGGTCAGCATGTTTTCCAAATGAAGAAAACAATTACAAAATTAAATACTAAGCAACCATAAGATTTACATGGCACAGAAAAAACTCAACAACTACAAGCTAAGCAGCTAGTTGGTGACTGGCATAAAACAACTCTATAAATACAATGTTTGGGTAAAAATTGTCATATATTCATAATGGAAGTCCTACATATTTAATCTATCCTGATGCACTACAAGGGTACAAGTTAATAAAACAAATAAGAATTCATAGACTGATTCGACATGATAAGAATTTTCAATCCTGCTCATCCAGGATGTAAATATACATATAAATATCTTAACAGTTACATGTAAATATCAGGCCTCAAAACCGATCTTATTACATAGTAAGACTATAAAATACCCAATTATTCATCAAACTACTTATCCACGGCTACATATTATGCAGTGTTGATGGAAACTGTCTGAAGAAATCAAACAAAATATAATGCAACAGTTTTATAACCAAGATAAACCACATTACATTATGATGAAAACATTTTCCTTACTCTTTATTAACACGAACAAAGAATACTAAGCATATTTTTAGGAAAAGGGGCTTTTTAACACACTTTAGGTTCTGACCAGAAGATGTGGGTAGACAGTGATAAGGCAACTAGAAGTCTAAGACCGTGGTCAGACCACCCAATAAGTTGTACAATGGAAAGAAAATTAAAATATTCCCTGAATTAAGTTTCAACAATTTAATGTGTTAGAATTGTAATCAGTCTTGTCCAATGAGGAAAATGGTGGAAAGCCAATACTTTGATATAGCAAATAGCTCAAAAAACACAGGCAAATAGAGGGTTACACTATAGAAGCTAGTCGACAAACCTAAATGATAAAAACATCTTACACAGTCTTCACCTGAAACTTGAACTTTGTGATACTAGGTCTATGACATTGTGTCGAGAGTGCTAGCAACACACTGACCATCCTATTTCTAACAGTTTTTTTATTGACTAAAATTTATCCAAAACTAAATTACCTGTGAGATTCATTAAATAAGGATTGAGTTTATATTCACCAATGAAAATATAGGCACTATCACACCTCTATGTCATATTTTTTCTTGAGTGTTAAAAAGACAATTACCAAAATAAAAATTACAACAGCAGCTTTTATATAAAAAGACAGTTGAAAAAAACAATATGTACACCAATAATCCCCTTTATATATTAGTATAGAATAGGAGTATAGATTACTACAAATGACAACTTCTACAATATGTCTCAAATAGTGCACCACTTGTTCTGTATCAAATTTTAATAGGTAAACCAATCTTCAGCTACAAACAATTAGTTTTAAGTTTAACAACATAAGAGATATAAATACTGATCTGAAGCATATATTTTCCTTCTCTTTTTCTTTTCTTGGTGATTTTCAAAAATACAATGTAACACTCCTTCCTTCTTTTTAATTGGCACTACTTTTATGAATTTGAATACCACATGTGGAGATAATTTTGATTATTGTATTTAGCATTTTCAAATATAATATCCATGAAAATATAAACAATGCAAAAAATAGATTTGCTAACACTGCTCATTAAAATACATAATCAAATGTAAAGAAAAAAATAATGTATTCCACCCAGAAAAACTATACAATAATAACACTATAAAACCTATCATTACAGAATACAAACTTACCCTCCTGTCATTCTTTGCATGGGACTGCCTTAGAAAGAATCGATGACAAAATATTATTGCAGTTGCAATAGTTACTTGAGGTCTGCAACACAATTAAAACAAGATCATTGACATCTATTATTAATTTGAATACAACAATAGAGATTAAGAAAGTTTTTACCTTCAGTGCCAGCAATATCTTAAATATATATACACATCAAGGGAACAAATCAAACAAACCTTACTTGTGAACAAATAGGAAACAAGGATACTTAAAATAACCACATGACAAATAGGAAACAAGGACCCACATATCTTAAACAGGAAAGTCAAAAAATAACCTATTGAGTTAAGATAGGTCACTGAGGCAACTAACAAAGACTCACACTTTAAGTCTCATGCCTAAGTCTTGCAGAAATGTACAGTATGATTTGCGTAGGTAAGTTTCTTTCTTCAAATCTACGCCATCTTGTTTGGATGGTGAGTATTCTTCAATTTCCTTCCTGGAAAAGTACCACCTCGAGCCATCCTCTGACTTCTCTTGAGAGTATCTTTGAGAAACACCTTGAGAAGTTCCATGATGAGAGGCATCACCAAGCAACAATCCAGCCATTAAGTTGAAACGTGATGAAACGTATTTTGGATGTATATCTGCTTAAACTTCAGAACATTATGATCATGTCACTAATGTGAATTAAATAATTGTTGTCGGTCCATTAAATACAATAACGAGAAACAATGACGTGAAGTCCTAATCTTCTACAAATAAATAAAATATAAACCCTAATGAAATCAACAAAACATAATAAGGCTGAAGTTATATCCCACCAATGTTTTTACTTGTCTTTAATCATCAAAATCGGAAAGCAACAACCGACCATCACCAAGACTTTCCCAAACATATCTGTCAATCTCATCTTTATCCAATAATACAACCTCTAAAAAAAGTCACCACAAGTACCAAATCTTTTTATAACATTATCAATGACATTAACACCCATTAATCCTCCATATATATACACACATTCATACACTGACCAACTTCACAAAAAAACCAGAATTTAGTATCACTATACAACCCAAAGCAAATCCCTCGGAAACATTATCTCAACATGCCGCTTACTTCAACTACCTACAAGCAATAAATTAATAAAAAAAGAAATGATTCTTCAGTCCACAGTAATCCGCAATACAATACACCTTCTACAACAATTTGAAAGATGAAGTTTACAAACTCATTTCTTCATTTCTTCAAACCACGTATGAGAAATCAACAAAATCTAAAACTAAAATCAAAGGGTAGACTATTTTATTCATCAAAAAAACTAAAAAGAAAAGAAATTCAAGCAGAAAACTACAAAACCCAAAGCAAATTCAACCTTTTACCTGCAGTGAAAGAACGGAAGCAAGGTTCAATTTGACTGTCGGAAGAACAACGCGAATTTTCCCTGCGAGCAGCGAAATAGGAAACTAAAATCGGGAAGTTCCAAGAACCAGCCGCGTTTGCAGAGAGGGAAGAAATTGGTGGTGTAACTGTATTAGGGTATAGAGGAAGAAGAAGAAAGAAGAGATATTTTGGGAATTTTAAAGTTAGGGTTTACAGCGGAAATAGAGAGAATAAAAACACTACAGCGGCAACCATGTCAGTAACCCTGATATTTTTCCTTCTCCCTCTAATTTTTCTCTTTTAAAATTTTATATATATATATATATATATATATATATATATATATATTTATAAATGTAGAAACACATGCCACTATTCATGTGTGTCTAATTCTTGTTATGATAACAAAAATTATTTATATCATTATACAAAGAGAACTTAATATTTGGTAATTTCTTTTTGTATGACTTTTTAAAATAAAATATGATTTATTTATTTAATAAAATAAATACCTATATAATTTCTCTTTATTTTAAAATAATTAAATATTTTTTAAAATATTAATTACATAATTTTTTAAAGTTATTTTATAAAGTTAGATGTATGTATATATCTTTTAAATTATATTTTTTGTAACTTAGTTAATTACTCATAAATATAATAAAATTATATATTTTAATATAATAAAAATATAAATATGTAAAAAATATTTAATTATTTTGAAGTTATTCAACTATTTATTTTATTAAATTAATTCATTTTTATTTATTAAAATACAAAATTGTGCAATTAAAAGATGACATAAAAAAATTATCTAATAATATATGATTTTTATATAATGATATAGATTATTATTATTATTTTAATATATTATTAAAAAAAATTAAAAATACGAACATTTTGGACCTAATTATTATAATAATTATTAAAATAAATAAAAAATTATTATTAAATTTCATAAGATAATAATTATAAAATAAATAATTTTTATAATGTATTGTAAGGAGATTTTTTTTATTAGGTAGGTGGCTTTTTTTTATTGTAGTTAGTTTTTTTATTGTAGTTGGTTGGACGAAATAACATTTATCTAAAGTAAAATAATAAGAAATAATTTATGTACATACAAAATAAGTTAAAAAGAACAATCTTTTTATTAATATTATAGATATTATATTTACTCATATTATTTCTAAACAAATTTTAAACTTTTCTCATTATCTAAAAAAATCTTATCTTTTAAATATTTTGATATTTTTTAATAAATTAACGAAATTAATTAGAAAGTGACAATATTATAAATATATTACTAGTGTGTTAAATTAGAAATAATTATATTCTTACACTATTTAAAAAATATATAATTAAGAATCTTACCTTTTTTTATGTGTCATGAATTCTTGATACTTATACTTCTTTCTGATTAAAGTTATTTAGAGATTGATATATAAATATTTTTTTAGCGATATGTTTTCTACAAACACACTTTACAAATTCTTTTTTAAGTAACTTGTGAAATATGAACTATAACCAAAATTTATGTTCATAAGACATAATATTTATACTTAAAGATTTACATATGAAAGAATAATGGTGATTTTAGGAATATCTCATAAAAAAATATTTAAAAGACAATATATCTCTTTAGAAAATTATTCTAGGAATGCATAACTCTATACTTCTCCTATGTCCAATTTCTCACCATAAAATGAGGAGATGGTGGAAATAATAGAATCATTTAAGGAGAAAACTAATTGGTAGAACTTGAAGAGGATGAGGATAAGAGATGGAGAAGAGCAAGGAAAGATGGAAGAAAGAATAATCTTTTAATTTCAAGTGATTTAGGTTGCAAGGGAGCATCTTCTCTCTTAGTTTTCAACTTTGTTATGCATCAAAGTATGTAAAAATGACAACTTAGGGCTATTTATACTCAAATGACAATGCCCAATCTTTTGAGCAGATCTCAAACCGCTAAGAGAATGTCAAACCGTTAAGCAGATTGCTCAAAATTACATTTCCACTACCTTAAATCTACTATGCACAACCATTATGTGTTGAGTGGATTCATTCTCAAGAGTAAAGTTGGAAAAAGGGTATTCATCAAGGAGATTTCGCCGAGCGTAACCTTCATGTTCTGAATAGATTTTCTCTAGAGGCAAATTTGGTGCAGTGTTGGAAATTTGGTTGAGCCAAAGTGAAAATGGTTGAGCCAAGCTGGCCTACATTGAGCGTACCTGGCCTAGGTTGAGCAAATTTGGGAATGGGTAAGAGAATTATGCAAAAACTCTTAAAACTCTCTTCTACATAATTTCACTGAGCATAGTCGAATCCACTCAACAAAGTATTCCTAATGAAAGCCTTTTGAAACTATGTTTAAAAGAGGCTAAGGGATTCTCTTACCTAGTATCTTAAACCAAAGTTTAAATGTTTAAATGTTTCCTAGCCTCAAATCCCTATTCATGCGCACAATTTTCCCCTATTGCCTTGAATTCTCAAAAGCATCTTAGAAACATGACCATCTTCATAATACGCTATCAAAGGAGTAAGTGACCCTAGTGTAGACAATCCTTTTATGGGATAACCAAATTGTCTCTAAGCAAATATGGGATTGTAGTTGATGAAACATTTTCTAATTATGATAGGTACATTAGGATAATCATCACAATAATATATAATCAAATGGCGAACACCATTTAATTTTTTCTTCATTTAAGTTAGAAAAGTGTTATTCCCAATCATTTCCTCCTTTCACATCAAGCTTACATTGCAATAACTCATCCACGGGGCATATAATGTCAATGGATCTTTTAAACACACGAGTAACAAGCCACACCAATAGTACTGGTAAACAATAAAGGATTTTCTTCCCTTTTCTTTCATGACAAAAGTGCATGGTTCTGTAAATGTCAATCAATATTGTCGTGACTAGGCTCTGTGACCAATTTCTGCTAGCAATAAACACATCCATTGCAATATTATCCACAAAATTCTCAACACTGGAAATAATACAATGTCATAAATAGTGAAAGCTAAGATGACCATGAAAGTATCCCAATCTCCTTTACCAGTTAAATGATGCAAGTACTACTCCAAATATACGCATGTATGTTTGTTTACAAGTTGTTAAGGGAAAATTTCAAGACCCTAAGATTTTGATTAAGTGTTAAAACCAACTAAGTGTAAAACAAGGTCATACTTCGTCTGATAGATGGTAGTTTTATAAAAATAACAGATCACATAAGATACAAGTGTTTCGTTTGATAAATGATATAACACTGTTATATATTTTTTCTTAAGTCTAATAAGGCACATAAAAGAACAAATGAAACAAGCACAAAATATCATATGATACGTGCATATACTACGCTAACCTCGTACTTCAATAAATATCCATATGTTAATTCTATGTTGCAGGGAATGGTTGTTTATCAAGAGATTCGTTCAAGATAAAATACAAATCAATATCAATATCTATTAAGACATGAGCTAAAACTTATTTCTTCATCAATTTTCTAACACAGAGAACTTTTCAACTATAACCTAGCTATTTCCCTTGCACAATGTGCATGATTACCATGAATTGGTGCAAAAGGTTAAGTTACCAAGGGATATGAGCATTGTCAGTGATAAAGCATGTCACATAAAGAATGAACGCATTTAAAGTTGTGTCGAGTGCATTTAATGCAATAATCATATTCAAACTCGACAAATGCAACATGCAAGAAGAACTAAAGTTACTCAACAACTATAAACGGTCTCTCAATGATTATCTTGCCTATATGAAACCTACCATAAAGAAGAAGAAAAAGAAAGCAAAGGTTGCATCATGCCAAAATGTTTTTCCAATTTAGAGAAATCCTCAAAGCTTAGAACCGGGACACTGGCAAAATATATCAAGCTTCAATGATCATATAATGAGGACTATATAAAGACCTTAAAGATGAAAAATAAGACAAAAAATGAATGAACGTACATAGAACGGGACAGAAACGCCATTGCAAAGTGATATACAATTGTGTCAACAAGTTGTGCTTGTATAGTTTGTATATTCTATTGTAAAGCATCTAGAAAGTTGAGTTGTGTGCTTAACCATTGTAAATCCTTCCCTCTGTGAAGTATACCTAGTGAGCTTTCATTGTTCTTGACGTAGATAGCGTTTTCTCATGTCTTTGAGAGGTATTGATCTAGGAGAGATTATAACTAGTATACTGATAAGTGCCAAATTTTTGTAATATTTCATATTAAAATATAAGCACTTATGAGTATTAATTGATAAAATAAGTATAAAATAACCCCTAATTTATGAAATTATACCTTTTTACATATTTTGTGATTTTAATTTAAATAAGAATTATTTATTCCCAAATTTGTGTTAATTTCAGGATTTTGGGAAAGAATTGAGATAATTGGGCTAAAGAAAAATATACAAAGTTAAAAAGAGAAAGTTGGAATGCATCAACACTCACCAAAGCTACCCAAATTCGCAAAAAGCCAAGATGCCAACAGCGAATCTTGCTCAAGCGAGTATAACTCTCTCAAGCGAGTAGAATCTCGCTTGAGCGAGATAGCACCAATAACGTTGGGCCTTTTTACTATTTACTCACCCAAGCGAGCCCATTAGCACCCAAGCGAGAAGTCACTTAAGCCCAAGAAAATTAGGTTAAATAGGAGGCTTGAGACACAATCCTAGTGTGCGAGATTGAGAGGAAAACTCCATTGAGTAACTTGTAACCCAATTGGGAGAATAGAAAGTGCTAGCATATGTGTGGCTAATTCTACCATTTGGGATTGGGAGTGATCTGTTCAAACTCTTATGTATTGAGGTGATATATGAATATAATATTTTGTTCTTAATTGATTATTGGTATTATTGTTTTGCTTATAATTCTTGATCTAAAATCTTAAATCTGATTGGAAAGTATTTTTATGGTTCTTACCTAAAAAATATTACTTAACATATTTAAGTGCTATGAATAAACTTGAAATGTTAATTGCTATTTGTTGAAGATTGAAGAAGTTTCTTCACAACATGTCATAGTGTGTGTTTGATGTAGAAAATAGCTTTGAAGGTTTATAACATTGTAATTAGTTGTTATTATAGGATAGAGGTTGTTTAAGGTAGCCTTTTGAATTGTGATCTATTTCATATCCCTAACCAAGGTAGTGAGCTCAAGCACAAAAAGTTCTTTAAAAGGTTTCTAAAAAACTACCTTAATTTTTCTCAAAATCAGTTTTCTGCACAAAAATAAATTTGTTGTTTTATAAAACAATAGATTATTTCTGCACTGGTGTTCTTTTTAAACCTTTTTCAAAATTCAGTTTTGGCACCAAAAAGTATTTTTTTAGCCCTTTTATTACCGTTAAGCTGAGTTGGAAGTGGTTTGAAAATCATCTTTTGTTTTTTCAGAAAAACAATCCATTTTTTTACCTTTAACCTCTTTTTTTTTATAACAACTTTTAACTGTTTTTTGAAAAACTATTATAAACTATTTTCTATATAAAGAGAGACACATCTCACATGAAAAACTGAGCAATCACGTTTTTTAACACAGATAAAAGAGTTTTCAGTGAGATATTACAACTTTGAATGTTTTCTTGAAAGGTTCTCTTAAGAATTTCAAGTGTGCTTGTTCATTGTGTGCCTAGGTCAAGGTTTGAGGTTCTGTCATTGTTGTGCTGCAAAAAAGTGGTCATTTTTAGGTTTCTTGCATCATCTTTTTAGGTATTTTCTTTCCTTATTCTTTCTTGTGTAAAGGTAATTGTATCATCACTTCTTGATAGGGTTGCTTGAAGTGTATATGCTGCTGAAATAGGGTTTTTCAACATTGTGCGCCTTGTTCTTTAAATGTTCAAGAACCACAAGGTTTTGTAAAAGTTTTGATTTGATTTAGTGGAATTCACTTTGGTGTGAGGTGAGACTGGATGTAGCTCTTAATGAGTGAACCAGTATAAATTGTGTGTGCTATTTTTCTTCTCAATCCCTACACTCAATTTTGCATATTTGATAATCTACAATAAAATAAATCTGTTGATTTGAAATTGAATTTATTCTTTCTAGGCTAACATATACTGTTCTTCAAGATTTTGAAAAAGTACTTGGTTGCTTGTAGATACTTGAATCTGTGTGTTGGCTGCTTAAAGAGAGTGATAAAATTTTTAAAATAACTTTGTTTAAGATTCATATTCTTTTCAAGATTGATTGTTAAAGATTCAAAGTTGGATTTCTTGTTGTAAAATCTTTCTTAATCTTTGTTGTTGTTAAGGTGCTTGCACTGTTATGGAAAATCACTCATTGGAGTTAAAACTAATCAGGTTAAGTTTTTGGTTTTGATAAAGTAATCAAAAAATAAATCTGTTCTTTTTAAAATCAATTTGTTTTTTTTTTCTCAGGATTACTGGAAAACAGTTCTGTTTGCGAAAAATTTTAAAAGTTCAATTCACCCCCTCCCCCCCTCTTGAACTTAGACACTAATAGACCCAACATTATCAACATTTTATCTTAATACTAAGTTCTTTTTATAAATTTGCAAGGAAACGGTATTTAGGAAGTATCTTAAGAATTTTATATGCTAAGAATCGATATAAATGGATTTTATACAAGCATCAATATCAATCAAAGGACATAATGTTATCATGATTAATCAAAATACAAAAGAGTGAGAAAGATGAAATCCAATCCCTATTTTTCCAATTGAAGCAACAAATTTTTGCCTTGTTTTCTTGTTAATCTTGCCATCACAACAAATTCCAACAGAATTTTATTATTCTGTTTTATATTTAGCAAATCTTCTACTTGAATATTCAACTGTTCCTTATGGGTTCAATATTTGTCCTTAGGGACACATTATTACTTCTGACAACGCAGTGCACTTGTCGAAAAAGTCATCATATACCTGAAGAGGTATAAAAATACTTGTGTGCCTTAAGAGGTGTTGAATACTTGTTTTACCTGAAGAGGTGTACAATACTCGTGTTAATGAAGGTTCTTAAGCAAGTTACTTAAGAGGACTATATGTAGTCCTAGTTGTTGGGTGAAGTAGTATGAAACTTGTGTCTACTTTTCTCTAAGTCCTTTACTTTTAGACGTCATGTTTGCGATTTGAGTTCAGGCTCCACTCACCCCCTTTCTAGATCCAACTATCCCTTCAGACAATTCAAGACATTGCATCGACACTCAAACTCTTTTATTTGATTGAAAATTATAGCAATCAATGACCATGTTCTATTTGTTTATTATTTATAACACTTAATCAAAATCATAAGTATTGGACCTTTCCTAACACTTGTTAGTCACCATAAACTAGTCTTAATAAACACGGTGTCACAATTCCAATGACATGATGAAAAACTACCACTAACACGTGATTCTGATGACAACACCCAATGATGCAATCCACCTTTGGACCATGGAGGAAGGAACTAGAGCTTGCTTTGGAGAGTAGTGAATGCAGCAAAATTATAACACTATGAAGTGCGCCGTGGAGGTGTAGAGGTTTGGTGAAGATTGTTCAAGGTTCCAAGAAGAGGTTAGTCCTACTTCTTGAAGAAGGTTTACACTAGTATAAGAGAACTTAACTAGGAGAAAAGACAATTGGGAAGTGAATGATTCTGAATTGTGCAGAGTTTCATTACTCAAAATCCAAGTCTGGATTTATAACAACAAAGAGATTTATTCATAGGGAGAGGAATGAGAAGTAGCATACCCTGGAAACTACCCTAACCCTAGTTTGCATGGCAAGTTAGTGCTATGGTTAGTCATGGTCGCCCCATGCTTCTTGGAAACCTTAGCTTGCTCCATAAGTTAGGGTTTCTAGAAGCCTCTTATTTCTTCCTTGGATGAGCTCAATTCATGTCTTGAAAGCAAGAAAAGTTATGGCTCATAATACAAATCCCGAAATAAATGTAAACCTGTTTTATTTTGTACAATTTTTACAAGGCTAATATGCATAATATTTGGAATTTTGATCTATCATCATATTTGCTCTTAGTTTGAGTTGTGGTGGCAGAGGATGATTGGATGCTCCTGCATCATGCCCCACATCCCTAAAAAAGATATGACATCAAATCAGGCAGTTGGTTGACGGTTGCCATTCTATTTTTATGAGAAAATTTACCATCTGCAAACCCATTTGCACAGAACAACAAATATAATGAGTGTATAGAACAAGAATATAAATGAAATCGTGAAATGTAAAAACCCATGAAATGAAAAACGTGATTTTTTTTTATTATAAGATTTTGTTTATTTTTGTTCTTTGTGTTGTAACTACTTAACAGAGTTAATGAGGACACAAAGTGTGAAGAAGGAAGAAGATATGTACCTTTGTTTTGGGAAAAAGGAAGACAAAGTGGTTCAGAACCTTGAACTCCTACCTCTTCATTTTTTTCATTGTTTTCTTGTAAAAATTTATTTTTTAATTTTATTTCATCTTCTTTCACCTGGCGAGGAATGAGAGGACACAAAAGAAACATACTTCCTTGGAAGAAGAAAGTGATTTTATTTGTATGAGCCTCATGTGATGTCTGGTCATTAAATTGTCATGGTCGTCCAAGTATAATGTGACCAATGTATGTAGGTATTATATCATATAAAACACTTTCACTATAGTTGCCTATGGCAATGGGTACATTTACTTGTTTGTTTACTTTCCTTCATCTTGAATGATCCAATCTAAGTTATAAGTGTGGAGGATAAGAAGTAGTAGATAAATTTAACTTCTCAATCAACCTACAACTACAACAGTTACAACAAGGACCACTATCCACAATTAAAGAACATGTATTTTCTAAAACTTTACAACGTGTATGGAATAGATTCTCTCGTTGTGATTGTTCTACTTCATTGGGTCGAGTTTGAAGCAGTCTTTTAACCACTAAAAATACTCCAGTGCAAGGAAGAATTTCTTCTTTAGAAATCTCATTTCTCTCCTCAATGTGTGAAGAAGATGAAGTATCTATGTTTCTTATGTCTTGACCTTTTGAAA
>Ga0123342_1005769_pt1 | contig 17702 bp, 7 predicted proteins | sample Turbeawhitnodule_FD_89960 | JGI IMG/M metagenome (GOLD analysis project Ga0123342, IMG submission 89960) | Root nodule microbial communities of legume samples collected from Mexico - Turtle bean Mexico white nodule | ecosystem: Host-associated > Plants > Roots > Nodule | place: Mexico: Nepantla...
CTTAGTTTGAAAACATTTTACTTTCACAAAGATTGAGATGCTTATGCTTTAGATTCGATCAAGGGGTGGATTACAATACTCAAACTACCCCAGAACTATACTAAACCAGCACAGCAACACCAAACACAGCAAAGGCTTCATCATCCTTCAAAGGGTTTGGATTCTTCAAAGCTTGAACACCACTTGGTTCAACAAATGCAACTTCAAGCTAACACACGAACTATTTAAAAATGCTTTCTAACAACTTATTTTTGTAAAACTCTCCTTAGATTAATCATAGATAAATAACATATATTATAAAAGGGTTAAGGAAAAAAATATTCATGTTTTTATACTGGTTTGTTTGTAAAGACCAGACTATGTTTAGTTCTTAATCAACATGATTGAGTTCCTAAAACTATGAAGATACAAACAAATATTGTTTGGACTTCAACCACTCATGGCTAAAACAACCTAGGTATTATTTGGACACGTAGTCACTCATGGCTAAACCGAAAAGTATTGTTTGAACCATAACCAATCATGGCCAAGACTGAGTATTATTTGGAAGACAACCACTCATAGCTAAAACTAAAATGCTTACAAAGAATGTGATATAAAATATCACTTGGTTCTTCACTAAAAAGAGGGTATTGTCTTAGACAAATACAAGATAAAACAAACTCTTTTAGATAGCCATGAATACGAACAATGTTCTTCATCACAAACACATAGGTTGGATGACTTACGAAAACTAGATCTTTTGCACGTTCTTCTTGCAAGAGTTTCATCAACCTTCCTTTTTCATATGGATATTATTTTATATAGATCTTGAAAATAAAAAATTCATTGCAAATCCTTCAGAGTTGTTGTGAGGTTAGGGTTAGAATACCTTATTTTCCATGTCTTCCATAAGACACAATTTTTTCTACATCTGACCCAGAGTCAAAGCTTGATTCCAAGTCATCCTAAATAGCCTTCTTACTTTCCTTAAAGCTAAACTTTCCCTTGAGCTTGGGCACTCCATCTTTATATGCCTTGGTTATTTACATTCATATTGTATGGTTGTTTAACAGTCCTCCTTCCTCTTGTATACATATCTCATATAGCTTTGGTCCTTTTGTTTAAGCATTCACTTAAATTTTCTTGATAGCCTAAATATTTCCTCATCAATTGAGTTGTCTGACTCAATTTTGAAAGTATTGTCTTCCTCATTTAGAACTTTTTAAGCTCTAGTGCCCTTTGGTCTGAGTTGATTTTCTTTGAGGTTAACCTTGCATGAAGTCATTGATTAGACAATGTTGAGGCTTCCTTCTACTTGTGATCTTGAAGATGCTCTTCATGCACTTTCAAATAAACCTTGCATGAAGTCACGAGCCTCTGCAATGGGCATTACTTTAGAATCCCACACCTTTGGCATGTTATCCAATAACTTAGGATTTTTTTGAGCCCTCAAGAAACTCTACCTTAGGGCTTCAAGGTAATTAAGAAGGATATGCATCCTTCTAAGCATATCATCCACGATTTCACCATCCATCATAGTGAAAGACTCAAACTTGTGTGTGAGGGTGACAACTTTCCTTAGTTGCATTCTCATTTCCTTCATAGTTTATCATTAAGGAGTCCCATATATTATTGGGCATCTTTGATGACTTTCTATGATAAGTGCACCATGTTATCAAAAGTAATATTTTGTCCCTAAGGACGGATATCGATCCCACAAGGAACAATGAATTATCAAGTATAATAACCGCTAAATATAAAACAAAACAATTAAAAGTGTGTTGAGAATGGTTATGTTGGCGATGATCAATAAGAAAACAGACAAATAATTGGTTGCTTCAAGTTGGAAAAATAGGGATTAGGTTTCATTTGTCTCACTCTTATATATTTTGATTAGCATATTAACATTATGTTGTTTGATTGAAATTAATGTCCGTATAAAAGTCATTTATATTGATTCCTCGCTTATAAAATTCTTAAGAATGTTCCCTAAATATTGACCCCTCACATAATTATAAGAACAACTAATCAAGCTTATATGTTAATAGCAATTAACATTTCAAGTCTATTCCTAACACTCAAATATGTTAAGTATTATTGTTTAGGTCAGAATCTTAAAAATACTTCCCATTCATATTTAAGACCCTCAAACATCTCACAAATATTTAAAAGAAAAACAATAATACCAATAATCAATCAATAACATCATATTATATCATAATTAAATATCACCTCAATACATAAGAGTTTGAACAGATTACTCCCAATCCCAAAGGGTAGACTTAGCCACGCATACTTTTAGCTCCTTCCATTCTCCCAATTGGTTACAATTCACTCAATGGTGTTTTCCTCTCAATCTGGAACCCTAGGGTTGTGCCTCTAGCCCTCCATTTAACCTAATTTATTAGGGTTAGGTATCTTTCTATGTCGCGCTCATAGGCTTAATTATAAAAACATAAAAATAGCCCAATTAATTTGATGCATTCTCGTTGTTGAGTTGGACTTTTTTTTTCTCTCTTTTGTGCGTTCTGGGCCTTCCAACTTTCTCCTTTTAGCATATATCATTCTTCTTTAGTCCAAATCTCCATTATTCCCTAAAAACCTGCAATTAACACCAAATTTGTGAATAAAATGCTCTTATTTAATTAAAGATCATAAAAAATGTAAAAAAGTATAAATTCATAAATTAGGAATTATTTTATATGTAAATTAGCAATTAATACTCATAAGTGTCTATCTTTTAATATGAAATATTATGAAAATTAGGCACTTATCAATCTTCAACCTACATACTTTCTTATATTCATTTTTAGACAAAACACATATTAGAAACACACCTAGTTTTGTTATTTAGTTGTGTCTAGTTGAACTCAGCTTGTGTTTAGTCTTGCTTTGGAGCTTTGATGGTGATGTCTCCTTTAGTTATGATCGACTATATCTCATAGTACATTAACATGATATAAATCTCATCTTCGCTTTATAGTAAGGGTAGTTCTCCCTAGAAACGCTAATGCACTCGTGAGATATGCTCCCTCGACAATGACCTTCCCTTCCATCTTAACCGTGTAAATCTTCCTTCTAAATGTTATGACGCGCTAAACTCTTTAGAAATTAAGCTTTGATGCCAACAATGAAAAATAAGTCAAAACACAAGAAAGGATGGTAGAATTGTGTTTTAAAAAATTTGCAAACTTTTTGCAAAACTTCATTTGCTAGATGCTAACAAACAAAGTTTATGCTTGATTGATGATCTGTCAAGGAATTTTTTAAAGGATTACTTCTGATGAGGATTTTTCAGACACATCTTTAAGTTGAAAGACAAACTATCTAAAAAGGATTTTTAATAGCTTGTTTTCATAAAACTCTCCTTCCTAGATTAATCACAGATAAATAACATGCTATATAAAAAACTTAGGGAAAAGAAAGATTTAATTTTGATGTTTTTATATTGGTTCATCTGTACACACCAAACTATGTCCAGTTTTCAATCAACTTGATTGTGTTCCACTAAGTAGACTAGTATTGCGAAAATACAAGTGAGTATTTTTTGGACCTTAGTAACTCCTAACTAAAACAACCTGAGTATTATTTGGACACACAACCACTCTTGACTAACCAACTTGAGTACTATTTGGACATTTTCTCACTCCTAGCTAAAACAACTTGAGTATTATTTGGACACATGACCACTATCTACTAAAATGATGAATACTGTTTGAACCACAATCACTTCTAGCTAAGACTAAGTATTATTTGGGACATAACCACTCTTAACTACAACTGAAAAGTTTACAAAGAAAGTGATATAAAAGATCACTCATTTGCTCACTATGGATCTTCTTTCTTCACATGGATCTTCTTTATATAGATTTTGAGAAGAAAAGATTCATTTCAAATATTTTGGAGTCGTGTCAGGGTTTTCTTTTTTTATTTTCTTCTTCTTCTTCCATCTAAGCAAGCTTGGAAGCAGCGAGTGTTAGATTGAGCGCTTACCACTAGGAAAAAAGTTATAACTTATGATTTACTGTGTCATCGATGTTGTTTGATATAGTTATTTGAGCATTAAAAATTATGAAAATATTAAATCAACAGGGATATTGATAACTATTTTATGGCAAGTGTATTGCGTCAAAAGTAATAATTTGTCCCTAAGGACGGATATCGAACCCACAAGGAATAGTTGAATTATCAAGTATAAGATTCACTAAATAGAAAACAAAATAATAAAGTTTGTTGGGAATTTGTTATGATTGCATGAATTGTAAAGAAGCAAGTCAAAGAGTTTGTTGGTTCAATTGGGAAAATTGGTATTGAGTTTCATCCTTCTTACTCTTTTATATTTTGAAAAGCATGATAATATTATATCCTTTGATTGATGTTGATGCCTATATAAAATTCATTTATACTGATTCCTCGCATATAAAATTATTAAAAAAGTCTCCTAAATATCGACTTCTCGCATATTTATAAAAACTCTTTAGCATTATGATTAGATGTTGATAGTAATTAACATTTCAAATTTGTTTCTAGCATTCAAATATGTTAAGCATTATCATTTGGGTCAGAAACTTAGAGATACTTTTCAATCAAATCTAAGGATCTAGATCATGATAAACAAGCATTACAAATAAAATGAAAATACCAATCATCAATCAAGAATAAAATATTATATTTAAATATCACCTCAATACATAAGAGTTTGAACAAATTAATCCTAATCCCAAAGGATAGAATTAGACACTCATATTGGGCATTACAAACATGAAAAGAAAGAAAAAAAGATCCAGGATGTTTCTCCTTGATGGTTGCCTCCTCTAGGATTTTCTAACACATTCTATTATGTCAATTGATGTCTAGGGTAGTGCCTCAGGCCACATATTTAACCTAGTTGGGCTTAAGTTAAGTGACTTCTCGCCTGAGCGCGATTGAGATCGCTTAGGTGAGTTGGATGAAAACAAGCCAAACATCTTTGGAGTGATCCGCCTGGGCGAGATTGGGCTCGCTTGGGCGAGATCCTCTAAGAGGTTTTGACTTGGGCGAGATCCTCTGGGAGCTTTTGGCTTGGGTGAGTGTTTGGAGCGTTCCAAATTTTCCTTTTTTATCTTGTATATTCTCCTTTTTCCTTTTCATCTCCATTCTTTCCTAGAATCCTGAAATTAACACAAATTTGAAAATAAATCGTTCTTATGCAGATTATAGTCACAAAATATGTAAAAAGGTTTAAATTCATAAGTTAAGAGTTATATTATACTTATTTTATCAATTAATATCCATAAGTGCCTGTATTTTAATATAAAATATTACTGAAATATGACACTTATCATATATGCACTCCTAGAGGAGAAAATGCACTTGGTGTAGAACTATTATAAATGGTTTTAGAACGCCAATCGAGAAGTAATTCAATAAGTATTGGTGAAGTGCACATTCATTATGTTTTATTGTGTTTATGTTTTTATGATCATCCATTGGATAATACTCGTCCTAACTTTCAACGTGATTCTTGTTAATTTTTCTTTTTTTAAGGAAGTTTTCTATATTTATTATTAGGTTTTTTTTTGCTATATCTATCTTTTAGGTTTCATTGCTTTTTTCTTGTATTAAGAAATAGATGGTATTATTCATTATGGTTGTGAATAACATTTAGTATATTTCTTGAAATCTAGGATGAAAGTTGAATTAGGTGATGAATACAAATCCTATGGTTTATTTTTAAATTTTCTTAACTTAATTGATTAGTTTTTAAGTTGTGTATTTAGTTTACTTTGTTGATATCACATTTTTTTTATAGAAACAAACTTATATATAAAAAGTTGGAGGGTTGTGATATATTAAAATTAAAGATAAACATCAAGATTTGTTTTTATTAAGTTTTTAAAAATATAATATATTTTTTTTGTATGAAAAATTATTATAATTGTATTATTGAATGAGTTTCTCAATATTAGTGTAATTATTGTTAACATTTACATTAATTTTATTAACTCTGTGTACAATTTTGGTATCACTCTAGTTAGATATAGAGTTGTATCGTGTAACACTATCATATGTATCATTTATAATTGTGAAAGGAAAACTACAAAACTTTTGAGAAGGATAAATGTGATAAAGCATGTGTATATTTTTGTTGTTGTATGTAACTATGTATTATATATATGATCATTAAAGTTTGCTCAATATTTGTGATATCAAATATGACTTTTATGTTTTGTTTGGATTAGAAACTGGATTTGAGGGAGTGTATTTGAGATTATTTGAAGGGAAAATGTGAAGAAATTGAGACTGTTTGGATTAAGATAAATAGAGTGAAAATGTGAGTGAGGTGGCGTGTGTGATTGAAATTGTATTTTTTTTAATTGATAAAAATGTAAGTTTACACAATTTTCTTTGTATTTAAAAATTGTTGAAAACTTAATTTGATTGATTTATTTGTGGATTATAATTGTTTTTAATTAAAACATTATTTTTAGTAATTGAAACATTATTTTTTTGTATTGTGTTAGAGCTAACTTCAGAAAAAATATAAATGATGTAAAATTTTCGGACCATGTTTATGATTGTTAGAAACTTTATTTATAAAATATTTTGTTGCACCAAACCCTAAACCAACACAAATCCAACATAGATACATAAATCAAACCATAAAAAGTAAAATTAACAAACATTAATTATGTGGTTCAAAAAATCATTTTTATGTGGGATAATCGATTTTGCATGGGGATAACCGAATATCCTTACAAATTTGTATCAAAATCGATTATGCATTCCTTCAACATTGTTTCTCCATTAAAAATATGTTGAGAATCGATTTTTCTTTGTGAACATCAATTGTTTGGTTGAAGGACAACTTTATAAAAGTACTTCATCTATGTGTATTTCTTTGTTATTCATGGCACACACGTGAGAATTGGAAACTTCCGTTTCTTTGCCATTACACACCACCAACTCCATGTTAATGCGTTGATCCAAACTTGCACATCAATCGTATTTTCATCCGAGTGAACAATAATCATTTGGATCCAAACACACCATATTAATAACTATTATAATTTGTATCTAGACTAGTGTAACTTTTTATTCAATTTTTTCTAACTAGTATGACTCTATTCATATATGAATGTGTTTCATTAAAAAAAAACATTGAAATTGGTTTGAAAACTCTAAATAAAAATAATAAATTGAATTAAAGGTAGCATATAAAATATAAATTTCACTAACCAGACACAAAATAAAATATTTATTAAAAAAAGTAAATTACTATAGCATCAACTATGCAACACTAACATTTATTTAACCTTAAACAAAACACAATTAAATTAGTTAAGTCCAGTTAATTATGAAATTAAATTGAAAAATATAAACAATAATAACAACTTAAGTGAACATTATTAGTATTAATTAAGCTTAAAAATGGATGTCAAATATAGTTACATTTTTTATGAACAAATAAAATCACATACCCAAAACTACTAATAATATAAAGTTAACTTTTTTTAAGTAAACTTTTTTAAAGTCAATTTTTTGTCAATAAATAATTATTTTATTATAGTAATTAGTTATATAAAATTTAAAATAAATAAACTAGACAAAATACTATTTTTATATAATAATAATACAATAATCAATGAATAAATCGTGTAAATTATATTATTTTTACTATATCACTAAAAAAATAATTAAATAGCAATTAATATAGAAAAATTAATTATTATATTAATTAAGTCAGATATTATTTTATAAATTAAAAATATTAATATATAAAATAATTAATAATTAAAATATTGATAATTATATTAATTTAAAAAATATTTATAAATTTTTATTATTAATAAAAACAACTTTATATATTAATAATTTTTAATTTATAAAATAATATCTGACTTAATCAATATAATAATTTTTTTTATTTTTTAAATTAGTTACTATTTAATCACTATATTATAGTGAAATATGCAGATAACTTTTTAGATTTGCATAATCTAAATTTAAAGCTTAAGCTTAAACTACTTTAACTTATCTACTATAATCTTTTATTGAAGTCCTAATCTATCTCTTTCCAAAGACTAGTCCTAATAAGATGTTTTAAATAAGTTGATAAATTTAAACCTTAAATATGTTAATAAAATAGCAAAGTACTACAATAAAATGTTATGTATCAACATATGATATTCAATAAAATTTAAAAAACCTTAAACTTATATTTTTAGTTAAATTCTTTTTTTTTTCCAAGAAATTTTGGCCTTTAGTATTTGATAAACAAGTTAATGCTCATGAATTGCCTTACCAATTTATACCAAAATTACTGTGAAATTTTCAACACTATATCAAATCTTATACTCTGACAATAACATGCTTTAAATGTGTATTTAAAGTTTGATCTATTTCTAAGTTTATATTTTAAAAAAATTTGTTACAAAATAGTCAACTCTTTAAATAGTTGTATGTAGAGAGTAATAATTGTCTTCTAACTAAGTAGTAATGCTTACATTTACTAAAATATATTTCGTTTGTAACTTATTTAATAAAATTTATTATCTTAATATTTTTAATAAAATATTAAATGTATAGTCTAAAAATATATTCTGTGTTTTTTTTACTAAAAATTTCGAAAAAGAAAATACTCACACAAAAAGGTATTAACTAGTTTCGGTTTTGGAATGCTTTTAATTGTAAAACAATTATTGCAAAAATATGCAGAATATATTATCAGCACATTTTCAAAAAAGAAAAAACAAATATTATTTATTTTTTGCTTATATCTGATTGTTAACTAAATTATGTCTTAATTTATCTTAATAAAGTAAAAGTAAAAAGAAAGTTACTTTTACAAAGTCAATTTGCAACATAAAGTTCATAAAAATAATTAAATTTATAAACTTTGATACAACCTGTACTAATTAAGAGCTCAATTGATCAAAAGAAACAAATGAAGAATTATGTTTTTTTGTGTAAAGTAATAAATATAAAAGAACAAGTATTAAGAGAAAGGTAAAAATGTGAGAGAGATTGATTATCACTAGGTAATTTGTTTTTCCTCATAAAATAAAAATAACAAATAAAGTAAATTGTGCAGGTTAAAGAATATATCCAACAATTTTTTTCAATTTTTTTTCTCAATTCGACATTTTATCCCTTTTCTGTTTTAAATTATTAGTTCCTTTAATTGTAGCAATTTTCACTATTATGAATTAAGGTATTTTTTTTTGTCAGTTGTGATATTATTTTTATCAATGATAACAATTTTTTGTACCTCTATTTAAATTATTAGTTTTACATAAATACCTATAATTTAAAAAGAAATAAATATAAAAAAAAATAACGCAATATACCTAAAATAAGCTAGTTTTAAAAATGAAAAGTATTAATATACATCAACATTTTTTAAAGCAATGCATAAAATAAGAAGGTATAGCTCAAAGATACCCAAGTTCTATGTTTTCCCATAAATTAAAAAAAAATGTATAAAGGACTATGAAATATAAAATATAATTAGTAATATAAGTCATTAACACATTCTTTTTTAAAAAAAAAACATGTATATTATCATATTCTCACTCACTCTTTAAGAAATACATTAATAAATTATAGGCCCAATTTTCTTCTAAAGAAAACACATTACCTTCAAACTCAATTATAAACAAAATAAACCACCTTCAAATTCATTAAAACTGTTAATTACTTCCATTAATATTTTTATACATTAAAGAAATGATTTTCCTGACTTATTCTCAAATTATATTAATTGGCAATTATTTTTAGGTTTAGAGGTACACATGTTTTATAAATGTTACATATCATTAAATAGGATTTAAAAATTAAAATTTATTTATATTTGATCATATTAAATATGGCTTCTTATATTTGAGTTCAAAAGGGGTAGCAGTAAATTTTTTCTACTAATGCATCTACTAAATATCAATTAACTTAATTCTTAAACACAAAGATTATTCTTTATAATTTAAAAATACCCCATCATTCAATGACTTAACATTTATAATTTAAAAATCTACTTTAATTGAGCATACAATTTTTTTTTAATGATTGTATATACTTATTTTAATTGAAGATGCTATTGATTCCAGAATTCAGAACAATTGGTGGCAGTTTACAGAAAAAAAATTGTTGGGAATTAAAAGGAAAACAAAAAAAGTGAAAAGGAAGTAATGATAATTGAGAAAAGAGAAGAAAGAGAAAGAAGAAGATAGAAGAGAGAGAAAGGTGTCTCGTGAAGCAGCAGGTGAAGCTGAAGCAAAACAAAATAAAAGCTCACCTCTTTCCCTTTCTTCTCTTTCTTTCTTTCTTTCTTTCTTCTTCTCTTTCTCTCTCTCTCTCTCTGCATAGCTTTTTTGCACACTTCACAAACCCCATTTTTGTTTTCTTTCTCTGAGGACACTCACATTCACGAGATCCTCATATTTTGAGAGAAGGAAATTACGAAAGAGAGAGTTTTTAAGGTACCCTTCTTCTTGTTGTGTAGGTGGGTGAGAAGAAGGAGAAGAAGGGGTGAAGAAAAATGTCACATTCTGGGAAACCCGTATCCGAGTTAGGGCTCAGCGAGCGCTTGCGCGACTCACTGAGTTGCTCTGACGATTCCAACAAGCCCGATTTCCGAGAACTCGATTTGGGTTCGCCGGTTTCCACATTGCGGCCACGCCAGCACTTCCAGAACCACAGTGCGCCCACCACGAGTAGTAACAGTAGCAGTAGTAGCGGCGGCTCTACAGGGTCGGTTCCGGGTCGGAGCAACCCGGTTTCGGGAAGATCCCATTCCGGCGAGTTGTCCGGGTCGAGTGAGACTAATAGTCCGACCCGGGTATCCAAACCGGGTCACCGGAGATCTAGTTCTAGTCAGAGTTTGAGTCAGAGTCAGAGCCAGAGATCCCCGTCGTCGTCATCTGCTGCTGTGAATTCGCCGCCGCTGAATGTTCTCCCGGCTGGGAACATTTGCCCGTCCGGGAGGGTTCTCAAGGCGGCGACGGTGCCGGCAGTGGCGAGCCGGAGCTCCAGGAGTGATGTGTTGGGGTCCGGCACGGGGAATTACGGCCACGGGAGCATAATGCGTGGCGGAAAGGGTGGCGGTGATGCGACGAATGTTAAGATCGGCGGCGGTGATTCGGGGAAGCGCGTGGATCCGGAGGAGGTGAAGAGGATGGGGAATGAGGAGTACAAGAGAGGGCACTTTGGTGAGGCCTTGTGTTTGTATGATCGGGCAATTGCGATGTCTCCGGGCAATGCCGCTTATCGGAGCAACCGGGCGGCAGCATTGACCGGATTAGGACGGCTGCCGGAGGCGGTGAGGGCGTGTGAGGAGGCTGTGGGGTTGGATCCTAATTATGGGAGGGCGCATCAGCGCTTGGCAACGCTGTTTTTAAGGTGAATTTGGTGTGTGTGTGTGTGTGGGATGACCCTTGCGAAAATGTTGATTTTGATGAAAACAGGTTTTAAGAACACTGTTTGTGACCCTAATTTTGGCTGCAATGTCAATGTTTTTGCAACCGTGATTTTGTCTCAAGGGTTTTTGCAACTGTGGTTTTGGCGGCAATGTCGAGGCTTTTGGGGTCTCTATGGCTGCATCGCAGCTGCAACTGTGGTTGCATTTGTCCATAACATCAAGGATCTATTGACTGCAATTTTTAAACCTGGGTGTGACAAGATTGAGTGTAGTTGAAAACAAGGTTCTAAGCAAACGGCCGTGATTTCAGTCACAACGACAAGATTTTTGTAGTTTGAGAGGCTGCATTTGTCAGCCACTTTTGGGACGAGATGAAACCACGATTGAAATTTAAAATCCTGGTTGAAAATGAGTTTGGAGTGAAGTTACTGATATAGGAAAACAAGTTTGGAAACACTTTTTCTTATTTGAATTTAGTAATTGATCAATAAGGATTAGTTTGGAATTAGTGAATGATTCTTTGTTAGTTACCACAATGTTGGATTAGACACCTTTTTGTTGTCATGCATTTTGGATTTGGTGCTTTGCATTGTATGTGGTGTGTTATTGATGTGAAAGTTATCTGGTGAATAAAATTCTGAAATGTGACAGGTTAGGACAGGTTGAGGATGCTAGGAAGCACCTTTGTTATCCTGGGCTGCACCCGGATCCTGCTGAGTTGCAGAAGTTGCAAATTGTGGAAAAGCATATTAACAAATGTGGAGATGTTCGGAGGATAAGAGATTGGAACAGCGTACTGAGGGAGGTTGATGCTGCTGTAGCTGCTGGAGCAGACTCTTGTGTTCAGGTACTTTTTGATTATATGTTAGTTGAAGTTAACTTGTTATTGTGGTGTGAAAAATGTCTGAACTGGTTGGAAATTGAATTTACAGCTCTTTATGTGTAGAGCTGAAGCCCTTCTCAAGCTACACCAGATGGATGATGCTGAATTGTGTTTATCATGGATTCCCAAAAGTGAGCCTCATCCGAGTTCCTTGGCACAGGCAAGATTTTTCGGGATGTTTTCTGAGGCTTACTGCTACTTTGTTAGAGCTCAGATTGAGATGGCTTTTGGAAGGTGAGTTCAGAAACTGTAAGCTTCATCAGAAATCTAAGCTGGCAAAGCTATCTGTTGCAGAGTGAGAATGGATGATGGATGTGTTGCAGGTTTGAGAATGCAGTTACAGCTGCTGAGAAAGCTAGTCAGATCGACCCACGAAATGTTGAAGTTGCTGTTCTGCTCAAGAATGTGAGGATGGTGGCTAGAGCTAGACTGCGTGGCAATGATCTTTTTAAATCAGAAAGGTTCACTGAGGCGTGCTCGGCATATGGAGAAGGTTTGAGGCTTGATCCTTCAAACTCTGTTCTCTACTGCAATAGAGCAGCATGTTGGTTTAAGCTTGGGCAATGGGAAAGATCAATTGAGGATTGCAATCAAGCTTTACGCATCCAACCAAATTACACAAAAGCAATTCTTCGGAGAGCTGCCTCAAACAGCAAGGTAAACCCGACTGCTATTTTGATGCACTGCATTGTCATACACTCATTCAAAAGGTAATATGGTCTTATCTATTTCGTCATCATGCAGTTAGAAAGGTGGGAAGAAGCAGTAAAGGATTATGAACTTTTGCGGAGAGAATTACCAGATGACAATGGTGTTGCCGAAAATCTGTTTCATGCACAAGTAGCATTAAAAAAATCTCGTGGGGAAGAAGTACAAAATTTAAAGTTTGGTGGTGAAGTGGAGGACATATCGGGTCTTGAGCAGTTTAGAGCTGCAATATCTTTACCAGGTAATCAAAATGGATAAGAAAAAGCTTCTGCAACTCATTTCACAGACTGGTTATTTTGCTAATCTCCTGATATTAACTCTAATTTTACAGGTGTTTCTGTTGTCCATTTTGAAACTGCATCAAACTCGCAATGTAAGCAGATATCTCCTTTCGTGGTTACACTGTGCAGTCGCTATCCATCTATCACCTTTCTTAAGGTAGCTTCCCTTCACTGTTTTTCGCCTGCCTCCATAATATTCTGAAAATTAGAGATAAAATAAAGCATTGTGGTAATTTTCTTATTTTTTCAATTTTGTGTTTGATCAAAGGTGGATATTCAAGCAAGCCCTGCAGTTGCCACTGCGGAGAATGTTAGGGTTGTACCAACCTTCAAGATCTACAAAAATGGCAGTCGAGTGAAGGAAATTATATGTCCTAGTCATGATATGTTGGAACATTCCATTAGGCATTACAGCTTGTAGAACTCCTGACCTTGTACTGCTTTTGATGTATACTCCCCGACCATGCTGCAAAACTCTACAGTTCATCCAGCCTTATGATCCCCTCACAAAAGTGTCTCTTGATACCTGTGACATATTCAGAAACCACGTAATAATCTTGTTAGCAGCCGGTGCCAGTGGAACCAGGACATATTCTAGTTCCTTTTGAAGTTGTTATTTATTCATTCATTCCTAATTGCTTTCTGGTTCCATGTTCCTCCCACTTTTCCTTTGTCAATTTCCCTTTCTATTCTCCTTTTCAGTTCATGTGGACCATCTGTTCTTTTATCCCCAGTTTCCTTATGGGTGAACAAAAGGGAGGTTTTATGTCTTTACAATTGATTAAATTGTGAGTTTATATTTACCTTTAAGATAGACAAAAAGAGAGAGGAGGTCGGTCTGCTGCTAGTGGGGAGGATTGTGTACATGTATATATGTGTTGATTATATACCAAACACTGGAAGCCTTAGAGGGAAATAGGATGATGAGTGGTGGGTATAATGGGGTTGGTGAAATGAGGATGAATATGTTGTTAGTTACTATTATTTTTCTGTCTTAGCCATTTAATCAATAAAATTTCCCATTTTTTCTGCTGTTCCCATATCCTTTCTGTTTCTCGGTGCTTTGAATGAACAAGTTGATGTGGTTATGTGAACATTTTTATTACCTTCTCTTACAATTATATATTGAGAAGTTTAAGAAACATGATCTTACATATCAGTGATAAATAGTGTTGAAAACGAATTGCCATTTAATTGGACAGCGTGTGAGGAAAAGATGACATGGTCTTGAGATTGGGAAGCAAGTTGTTTTGGTTGCATTTAAGTTCATAGCTGGCTTTTTATGTTAAGTTTGACACTAATGGCAAGGTACATGTGTTTTTAAGTGAAGGTTGGTTGTTACAGAGTGTGGAGTGGACTAGGGTGGTTGATGATGCAATTCAGAGTCAAACTTGAATTTATGATCATCATATGCATTCAAGTTGTAGTTGCTTTGAGTAATTTCCATTTTTTACATTCCAAACAAGGATTATAAGTTCTAAATGTCAAACAAAAAAGCAATCAGAAATCTCAGCTTTGATCACAGCCCTTTATAATGGAAGCTGGACCACCAAATGGATCTTGTTGATAAAATATAGACCATGATGAAACATGGGAAGCACAGGAACAAAAGTAATGTGTGTGAGAGAGAAGAGCTTGGCAAGGGGGGTTATGTTCACGTGGGCATTTAAGATGCTGCTCTCCAATGGAGCACTCAACCCTCCCAAAAGACAGCAAATTTTCGTTTCATGTGCTGATCTGTATGTTACCTGTAGTATAGGAGGCAATGACAACTCATCAACCCCACCTTGGTGGACCTTAATAAGAAATTTCATCTTCAATTTTCCCACAAACTCAACAATGCATCAATGCTCTGCACTGTCTTAATACAATTACTAAAGTACAAAAAATTGTCTCCCTCGTATTTTGGTTTAAGTTTCATCTCTGTAAAAAGTTTCACCTTGTAGTTTAATGTGTTTTTAAACATCTACTTTAGTATTTCGAGTATCTTTGTTAGACAAAACCGATCATTTTAAATTCAAGTAACTAAAACTAATATAATCCAACATTTCTTATAAAGTACAAAACAAGGAGTCTTTAATGAATGATGAGTGAATCTATACACTTGTTTCTGTGTCCAACATGTTATCACATGAGAGTTTGTGTTTCAGATTTGATCATGAATAAATTTATTGAAATAAGCATCATCAAAGATGATTCAACAAGTTCTGATTAACTCAAATACTTGTTCAATAAGTTTTTACAAGTTGAAGTAAGCTCTGTAGAATGTTCTTTCAAACATTCTTAATCATTTCACAGATGATTCCATTTAAAGGAATTTCAAGAGAGAGAGAGAAAATCAACCATAGCTAAGTATGTTCTAGAAAAAGCTTCGATGTTAGACCACAGGGCCATTAACTTTTGCTGTATAATTCTTAAATGAAGTTACATAGAAAACCAGAAAGATAAAAGTCAAGGTAATTTTATTTCCAAAAAAAGATGACTTGGTCACATGAGAATGACCACAAATTACTGATTTAACAATTAAATAAAGCATGAAGTTACCACCAACATGTCATTATCATCTCCCAAGTTAGATGTTATGGATTTTTTTATATGTTCTGAATAAAAGTTCATGGATGAAATGACTTTACCTTATGAAAAGTGCACCACATTTCAAACATAGTAAAAGTTAAAAAAAAAAGAATTTTCAAAATGCTTACCAAATAATCTCCAATATCTCCTTTATGAGAAAAGAAATCAGAGGTTTCAGAGATGGGTGGCTCTAAGGAAAGGAAGAAGGGTTAAGTGGTTGAATTGATTAAAGCAGAAAGTTAAATATTGTGGCACCATTTGGTATCCACATACAGATTTGAATGAAAATTAATCTTTAAAAAGAGGAAAGATACCCTTTTGATTGAAAATAAAAAATGAGGAATTTTGAACGAAGCAGATGCTAAAGCCATAAACTTTTTGTACACATTGGTGCTTTGGTGATGCGATTGATTTGATATTTGATTGGGTCCAAATCCAACACTAAAGGCACAGAGTTCTGAATCTCACTTTTTCTTATAACCTATTATTGTGCAAGTCTTGTGTTTATAACTACGACAACTTTTGTTGATAAGTAATGTGTAATGGGGTATCACTGATTCAGTGTATATGATGATTGATGTGAGATAATTTGTAAAGAATTGTGTGTATTTTCTTTAGGAGATTTGTGATGATTTATAAGAAAAGTTTAGAAAAAGAGAATGAAGTGTGAGATGAGAGAATATGTGATAATAGTTTGGTAAATTACTAATTTATCTATATATTTAATTTAAAACTAGTTTTATTCATTAGGTTTTTTTTAAAAAAATTATAAATATTATTAGAAATTAATAAACAAGATTTTTAATTAATAATACTTTAGGAAATAATTTATTTCCATTTCTTCAATTAATTTTTTATAACAATTTTGACATTACACTCAATATAACCTATCAACCTTTGTTAATTCAATCAAATTAATAACATATAACAATAAATTTTCTAATCAAATTCATTGTTATTTCACTTTTCATTCACTTTCTTTTCAAATCACAATATACCTAGAACTAGTGAGAATGTTTTCGAAAATTGCTAGGTTGATAGAAAACAAAACTATCATTTCCATGGTCTTGGATAAGGAAGTGATCATCAACCTGGTCAGTATTCTTGAAATTCATGTTTACAAGAAGCGACAAATGAACAAAACAATGTGGGTGAAGAAGAAAGCGGTTTCTGGAAAGAACTGAAACTGTATTTTCATTTTATTTTCTCAATAAAGTGGCCATTACACTGATAAGGCTTTATACATACAAAAGGGAAAAGAAAACACTTTGGGCTTAGGAACAGAGCCCGTAAGAAGGGTATAGGCCCAATAATTCAAACTTAAAACCCTCCCTCAAGCTGGAGCATGTATGCAAAGAACTCCAAGCTTGCTGATAAGTTTCTGGAAAATGCTTTGCTCGAGAGCTTAGAACATCTGCAGGTTGCTCTACAGATCGAATGGGCAGGAGGTGGAACAAATTCTGCTGTAGCCTTTCATGAACAACATGACAGTCAATGTCAATATGTTTTGTACACTCATGAAAGCTACTGTTAAGAGCAATATGCCTGGCTGCTTGTGAGTCGCAGTAAAGACATGCGCTGTTGGGGGTGATGACATGGAGATCTCTTAGAAGAAAGGTCAACCATTGCAACTGACATGAAGTTGAAGCCAAGGCGCGGTATTCTGCCTCTGAGGATGATCTAGAAACTGTACTTTGCTTCTTAGTTTTCCATGAAATCAGTGATTCTTCCAGGAAAATGCAGAAACCAGTAGTTGAGCGTCGAGTCATGGAACATGACGCCCAGTCAGAGTCACTAAAAGCTTTTAAATGCAAAACAAAATTCTTTGAATAGAACAAACCTTGTGCAGGTGCAACTTTTATGTATCGCAACACATGTTGAA
>Ga0123342_1005770_pt1 | contig 17701 bp, 8 predicted proteins | sample Turbeawhitnodule_FD_89960 | JGI IMG/M metagenome (GOLD analysis project Ga0123342, IMG submission 89960) | Root nodule microbial communities of legume samples collected from Mexico - Turtle bean Mexico white nodule | ecosystem: Host-associated > Plants > Roots > Nodule | place: Mexico: Nepantla...
CGTGTTGGAAAGGGCAATTTTGATCCTAGTAGTTTGTTAGGTTATGCCCATGCTTTATGCAGTAGTTTTTGGGTGCTCTGAATGTATTAGCCGGTACTTAAGATTTATCTTAACCAGAAGCATCTGTATTATGTATACGGGTTAGGACACCCCTGAAGTGTCCCATTTTAATTTTATTCATTCATTGCTGATAAAAAAAAAACGTGTTTCTTAACTCGGTGATTTTTTTATACAATTTAATTAGAATGTATTTAGAAATATAGTGGTTTTTATACATATTTAATCATAAACTATCTTATAATTTGTAAAATTGTTAATTTTTAATAATTATTTTATTAAATTATATTTTTTAGTCATTTTTAGTTTTTGGCTATGAAGCTCAGACACTCCTCTTAAATGTCGTGTCGGTGTTGGATACTCATATCGGACACCGACACTCGTATGACACTTGTAGGACATGTATCCGTGAAGTGTCCAATTAAAAAAAATATTTGTTGGATTTCTGACTATTCTAGTACGGTTCTAACACAATTTTAAAAAGGAAAAATACATTAATTTTCTAAAAACTCAAACTTATTGTATAAATTTTTATTATGATTATAAAAATAAGAAACAAATTCTTTTGAACTAGTCATGAAAAACATTTTTCTGCTTCAAAAAATAATCTGGAACATACTTGTACACATAAATCTTTTATTGTCAATTTATATAATTCATAATTATATAATATATAGATCCGTGTCCCATGTCCTATATTTTTGATATTATATGTATCTTCGTGTCCGTATAGTATCGTGCTACATAGGTTTCTGATATTTGACTTTGATTTCTCTATTTTACTTTCCTCGTGATTTCAGTCTTTATATTTATAAAAGTTCTCTAGTTTAGTCCAACCATCAATTTTGAATATGCCAATTTTAAATAATGAAATTATTTTTCTTCTGTATAGCTATGTTAGATCTACAATTCAACTCAATTAATATAAATAAAATATATATATATATATATATATATATATATAAAACTGAAAATAAGCTCTAAATTATAATTTTTTTTTCAAATATTCGAAACCAAAATCAAGAAAAATAAGGAACCAAAATCGTAGATCTTGAAATAAAAAGGGATTAAAAGGAAATTTAATCGAATCATTAACGATTTTGAAGTAAACTAGGCTGAGACTGATTTGCAATGTACAAATTCTACTGTTGGTTTTGATGATCAGGTTGTTGCTCAAGTTGAGGTGTTGCCAGGTTTTGATGTTGCTATTGTAGATTCTCAGGCTCTCAATGTTGTTGTTGTGAATGTTTAGGTTGAAAGAAATCTTCAAGAGGTGGCATAGGAGAATGTTGTTGCAAGCTCTAAAATGCAAGCCATATCTTTCATTGCTCCTAATGTTATGTCATTGTGCAATCCTTTTTCCTCTTGCTAGGTTTAGAGAATGAAGTGACAACTCTTTTGATGACCAATTACGCAAAACTCTGATGACTTTGGCTGTTGATGTTGCTCTCCCACGACCTAAATGATGTTACTTAGGATGTTGCTACTAGTCCTAGCACACAAGTGTCTTTTGATATTGTTGTCCTTGCTATGTCTGGTGTAGTTATTGCTTAGAAGTTTGCTCCTCTTTTTACTACTGCGTTTGATGTAGATATTGCTATAGAACTTGATGTTGCTCCCCTTTCAGCTACTTTGGTGAAGGATGTTGTTGATCTTGTTTCAAATCTATCTTCTCATTTGGAGAACAACTTTTTGAAAGAATGTAACATTTTTTCTAAGTAGCATGAATAAAGCCAATATGAAAAATTATATTAGTGAGAATGAAGACGATGTTGTGCAAACTATTAGAAGGTATGTGCATCCTAAAAAGGTGCTAAGAAACTTGTTAGGTCAAGACAAGCTAAGAAGTGATTTTCTGGTTTTTCTAGGTCCTTGCTTTTTCATTTGTAGGTGTTGGTCGGGTTTTGTTGTTTGCCTCTTAGTTTTGCTTTGCAGTTTTTTCATAATAGGTGCAATACTCTTATTTTGTAATTGGTCTAGGTTTTCTGTTTTTTATATGGAGTTTGGTCTAATCCCCATATTTGTTTGTATTTCTTTTTTTTTAATAATATTTTTTTATATAATGACATATATGATTTAGATCTTGGTGCATCACTCTGAGATGTTAAATTGTATAATAATACCTAACATCAAATTTTATAAATAAATAAATAAAAATTAAATATTTCCCAATTTGATACTTTGTTCAAACTAAATCAAGCTGGACAACAAATTAAATTGTGAAACTTGTTTTACTCTAATAACTTCTACAATAGTTTCACCAATTTATCACCCAAATAAATCTCAACTCGGCACTGTATTCAATGGCTTCTATTGTAAGGTAACTGTATCGTTATTTATCATCCATGTTTGGATATGAATATCAGACAGAACATTTCAGAGCAGGATCTTCTACTCTGATGCTGATTCCTTTGAATATTTTAACGTTACTTATTAATTACAAGAACCATTATTACTTTTTAATTAGACTTAGGTAGTTTCATCTTAATTAGTTATTGAGCTGGATTACGCGTATGATTGCGAAACTTTGTTTGACTGTATTGCCTTTTTAAAAAAATTTCTCCATTTTGGAACCTTCACATCTTTTAATTTTCACGCAAATAATTCTCATGTTCGTACTAATTAACTTGAAGCGTACTCAATGAAATCCCAGGTTCGGTTACTAGGCAACTAATGAATTTCATGGAATAATTAAGAAAAGTTTTCTTGCAACATAACTTATAAAGATTAGTTGGATCTCATCTAAATCCTACGCGCCATAAATTCAAAATTCAAATATTGTTTATGGTGTTTTGGTCAAGTACACTTAGGCCAAATAGAATAGGACATGTTTTGGAAATACATTTAAAAATCTCAATTTTTTTCAAAAGACTAATTGAAACTTTATTCACCACCACTTAGAGGAAGATATAAGGGGTAACTTTTCAATTCAAGAAACAAAATATATTTTGTAATGCATTAGAACATTATCTTTTATGTTTTGTTTGAATTAGAAAAAGTTGATTTAAGAAGATGAATTTGATGAGAAAGTAGGAGGAAAGTAAGATGGTTTGAAATAAGATAAATAAACTAGAAAGTAAAAATAAATGAATAAAAATATGAAAGTTGATGACAGTTGTGATTGAAATTTTAATTTTTTTAATTAATAAAAAAATAAAATTACAATTTTCTTTTATTTTTAAAAATAATTAAAAAATATATAATTTATTAATTTTTGCATTTTAATTATTTGTAATTAACACATTGGTTTTAGTACTGTGTAAAAATTGACTTTGAATAAAATACGAATTATGTAAAATATTATCAAAAAATTACCATATTTTTTTTTTCAGTTATTTTTTTTTATATGCGTAACCATAATAGATATGTGAAATTTTTTAGAAATACAACAATTTTGATACATTAAAAAAATTAATCCAAAAAACATATGTATAACAAATATTAAAGATAGTACGGTACAATAAAATATATATAAAAAAAATATTATTAAAATAATAACAATTATACAATTAAATATTTCAATTTAAAAACATAAATAATTTATTAAATAAATAAAATAAAACTTAAATATTTATAATGATAAAAATTTAAATAAAAAAATTATATTAAATTTAAATAATATTATTATTTTATATTTTTATTCTTTTATGAAAAAATTATTATTATATAAAAAAAATTATCATAAAGAACTACATGTTTTTTTATTATATTATAATTATATTTCTATTATTATTAATTATTTTTGTTTACATTAATAATATTATTAAATATTTTTATTATATAAATTTATTAAAAAATTTAATATTATTTTATTTATATTATATTATATCATATTTCATTATATAATATAATATGATATTATATAATTGATTATATATATAAACTTAAATAATAATTGATTATATTATATATAATTGTTTATATTATATATAATCGATTATATATAATATAAACGAATATCTTAAAATCAATGAATAAATCGATTATATATATAATTGATTATATTTTTATATATAATAATAGAATAAGATCTTAGAAACTCATAGTTCTGATATTACAAAGTTTCAATGATGCAATTCTAGCTTAATTTGCATTGTTTCTTTTGGTTTATTGTTTCTTTTGGTTTAGTTCTTTGGTATGAAAGGTGGGGCAAATTTGTGTCTTTTATGGCTAAAGTTGAACATGGATGAAGGTGAAATGAAATAGGGAAAATATGCTTAGAATATGTGAGAAAAACATCTAAGAGAATCCTGGCTAACTCACAAAAGTGCTAACTAGGAGGGACCTAAGAGACAATTGAGGTTGAATTTGTGCATCAATTCATTAGTCAATCAAAGTTGAAAAATACATGGGTTGAACACCTCTATTTATAGCCTAAATGGTTTCAAAAATTTGAAAATACTCTCCACTCATAGCTTAACAAATGACACTCTATAATTGGAGCAAATCCTTTCCATTAATGGAGTGACAAGTGGTGGCTTGTTAGTGGAAAGGTTTTCTCCCCATTGAGTTGCAGCCATGTGGCAATCATGCTTCCCATGTTGGTTGTCCAGTTGGCCCTTCACACTTCCCTTGCTATGTAGGTGCCTTCCGTTCCTCCTTAGAATCCTTTCCAAAACCCCTAAACGATCTAGGGTTGCAAATAGTCTCAAAGAGGTCCAATTGTACCTCTAGCTAGATTCTCTACTTCTTATTCTAATAGGACCAATACATGGCCAAAAAATAAGCCCAAATAATAAGTCCCAAATACAAACCCAAATAAAATCCTACACTATTCTTTACAATTTTGTAAGACTAGGAAATTTGGAAGAAAAGTTAAAAATTAATTCTCCATAAAAATAGAGTTTTCTGAACTCCTTATTCTTCTTCCATTCTTCTAGCCATGGTCCTAGCTAAAGGTCCAATATGTGTCCTTTTGGATGGTCTTCGATCATCCAAAGAGAACTAACTTTGGTAAAAAAAAAATTAGGGAAAAGAACCGATGAGTCTATAAACAATAAAGCACTTGATGATCTCAAGACTGAAAAGTCCGCTCTTAAGAAAGTTCTAGCAAAATCACAAATGTGTTGAAAATCGTTAGATCTTGTAATTAGAAAATCTAGGGGACCTCATAACAAAGTTGGTATAGGTTGTGTTGAAAAGAAATTCTTATGCATGCATATACCTGTATCATCTTACATTTCATCATTGCATCGTCAAATGGTTCACCTAAGAGTGAACTTAAGAAAACTAACAAGTAAGGACCCAAAATTGAATAGGTACCTAAAGAGAAAATAATATCTCTTGTAGATGTCTTCAATGGCAACAAGAAAACCTCTATAATGGTACTTGGATAATGGCTGCTCATGTCAGATGATGGGACAAAGGTCTATATTCCAAGACCTAAAATTGAAGAATGGAGGAAAGGTCATCTTTGAGGGAAACCAACATGGCCAGGTGATCGATTGTGGTCAAGTAAGTCTAAAACCTTCTATGTATATTAAGAATGTTTTATTAGTAGATGGTCTTAAAAACAACCTTATGAGCATAAGCCAATTGTGTGATAGTGGGAACAATGTTGTTTTTGATAAAGACCAATGCACAATCTATTAAAATGATGAAACCAAAATGTTTGCAACAAGTAGACAAGGAAACCTTTATAAAATTGATATAATGAGTTATCTGATCAAAGGGGCTCTTGCCTCATGTATGAAAGAGAAGATCATTGGCTATGAAACAAGAAGTGTGGCCATGCTAGCTTGAGATTAATCTCCAAGCTATTGAAACATAATCTCGTGAGAGGTTTACCAATAATGTGCTGATAAAAAAAAAGGTTTACCAATAATGTCATTCAAAAGATAATATTCGTTGTTAGGCATGTGTCAAGGAAAAACAAGTCAAAAACTCTGAGTATATCTAGGTTAAATGAAATTATGCTACAATGTTTTGATTTAATATTAACTTAGAAAAAAATTAAAAGTACATTAAAGATGAAAAATCTAAGAAAAGAAAGTCTCAATAAATTGCAAATATTATAAGATATTGTTTCAATGATACACATAAATTAAATTCTAAATTCTAATGTTCATTATTACTTCTTTTGTTTCTAAAAATTAACAAAGGGACATAAAAGAGGCGATAAAAGCTAAAAGCTAAAGTTTCCATATTCTGCAAGGGTCAGATTCACACTGGAAACTATACATATAAGACGATACAAGCATCGTCCAAACATTAGATGAAATGTAATAAATAGAAAAGTGCCAATGATTAATCTTTACATTCCTAGAATATTTTATGTCACTGAACATATGTTTTCTAATCTTATTTGACATTTTTAAATTATTAAAAACATTATTTTCAAATAAGTTAATGGATTAAATTATTTGAATAAACAGAACACGAGCCTTCAAAAAATAGAATTTAAATTATCTCCATATCAAAGGTTTTTTGAAATACAATTAATGGGATACTATCCAGGTTAAAATTAATTTCACTTTAACGTTCTAAATCGATATTAACTTAGAAAATGTTGAATGTGGAATTGTAAATTGTAAATATGTGGATATAAATTTTATACAATATTGATTTAGTAATACCCCGAGTTAAATTGTAAATTATATTGTTCGTTGATACTTATTTTATTCCTATAAAATATCAAAGGGAATTAAAGGCACACACAAAGATGGAAGCATAAGTTTCCTTACTCAATGCCTGATAGGAAAGAGATGAAGTTGAGAAGCAAGATTTGTGCTAATAAAGAATGGAAGAATATCAACAAGCTTAAGAAGTGGAGACTGCACAATAACAAATGTTTCCATATATAGCGTCTAACGCATTCAAGAAGGAAGAGCAACCGTGACAGATTAAGTAGATATCAAAGTAATGAAGATTCAAGTGTCAATGTCCATATTTGTTGAAAATAAAGAAAGTTTTTTTGAAGAGCCTTAAACACAAAGAGAATTCAGAGTACAATTTTCTATATCAAGCGTCTCACGACCATATGAAGAATTGAAGAAACTCTAAAGTTGCAATGCACACATTTCAGTAGACTATATAAACAAATCAAGGGTGAAGAACACAACAATTAAGAAAATAGAAATGATATACAAAGTGCAGAAAAAATGTTGTTGTTATTATGTTTAGAATTGTGCTTAGAATTTCATATATGCTAATTGAGAGAAACCTGTGAGAGTTGTGTTTTAAGTGTAACTATTGTAAATCCTTCACAGAGTGAAGTATAACTAGTGAGTCTTATTTGTTCTCTTTATAGAGAGTTTTTTTTTTCCTTTTCTTTAGAGGTCCTTGATCTTAGGAGGATATTAGGATTGTGTACCTAGAGAGGTTAGAATACTTGGTGAATCTACAAAGGTTGAGAATACTATGTATCTGAAAAAGTTATAATACTTGGTGAACTTGTATAGGTTGAAAATACTGTGTACATGGAGAGATTTAGAATACTTGGTGCAGCTGCAGAGGTTAAGAATATTGTGTACCTGCAGAGGTGTAGAATATTGGTGTATCTGAAAAGATGGAGAATACTTGTTAGTGAAAAACTCTTGAATGAGTTTCTCAAGGGGATTAGACGTAACCCTTGTTGATGGGTGAACCAATATAAATCTTTGTGTATCTCTCTCTATATTTTTTGGTTATTTATTGTTTTAATTTCTAATATTCCACGATTTGAGTGTGGACTCTATTCAACTCTCCCTTATAAAACCAATTGAACCTTAAAAAAATAGGCTACTAAAAGATTGCTTGTTATATAAAATTATCGTTTGAATGTCTCTTATTAGACTATATTTGCGAAAATTTTTAAAACATAATTTGTTCCTCTATTATTATGTTTTTCCTATTTTTACAAAAAATAAATTATTTAATAAATGTGATTAATTAATGAATAATTTTTCGTATAATGTGAAAATTAGTACTATGAATTGATAATGTATAATATGATATTAAATTAGAAAATTGGATGAGATATCAGATTTTGTTAATAACTCAAATCATATACATAAATGTATGTATTAGATGGTGAAAACTAATGGAGGAATTTGACATCTAAGTGAGAAAAAAGTCATTAATATTCAAAAGATGTGGCGGCCATCCTCGTATAAATGGGAGTGCCTAGATCCGATTGATAATACGAGGAGGGCTGCTAGATTCTAGATTCTAGATTCAAACTTAATCAAATCTTTTAAAAGTCGTCTATTTATGTTGATTGCATTCTTGTGACAACATTGGGAGACCATATATGATTGAATATATTTTTATATAATTAATATGAAATAATTTAAATGGTTAACTTTTCCAATTACTTTTTTGTTTTTGTAATTATAATAATTATGTATTTATATGTAAGCCGATATAAGAAAATCTTAAGAAGATTCCCTTCTATGTTTGACGTATATATAACTTGTCCTTTATGTTATTTTAGCTATGACAGTTGTTACCGTTTTTAATTAAATTATTTAATTTTTTTATCAAAATTATTTAATTATAATATTTTTAAAAATTAATTTTTAATTTTACAATATTTATATATTTTTTAGTGAATATGTTATTACAAAATCAAAATAAGATGAATGAGTATTTTACCTGGGTATCACATTTTAAAAACGTAATGGAGGTAAATGACTATCTATTTCAAAACTGGAGTGTAACTGGTAATTAAGATAAGTTCGGGGAGCTAGGTAAATGTAATTTTTTCTTGATTTAACAAGAATATGTAACTAATTGATTAATTTGATTGATGAATTTAAAAGCTTAAATACATATTAAAAAAATTATTTATATATATATGAATTAAAATAAAATAGAAATTGATAAATTTTTGGAGAAAAAAATAGCATAATATTGGTGCATGACTATTTAAAATTATGATATAAGACATCGGAATTCCTAATAGGAATTCAAAATATAATATTTCGACTCATCCTTAATACTACATTAATTTTTTTAAAATAAAATACTTTCATACTCTATATAACTATGAAAACTTACATTTCACCTATACTTTCCTCTATACACACTCACATTTTCAACCATACTACATTAACTTTTATTTGTGTCCAAATCGAGTTCATGAGATCAATCACATAAACAAAGTTCTCATTTATTTTTATATTTTAAATGTGTCATTTCCTAGACATGATAGTGTTTGAGATATGATCACATTAAATGTGAACCTCTCTTTTAATAAAATTTTGAATCATTGTTTGACACGTTGTAGTAACCATCCCTACTTTACCTAACTCTTGTTAAGAATTCCTATATATAAACATTGAGAAAGTTAACCAAAGCCTAAAACGTGCATGCTATTTTTGAGGGTTATGGGGTACTTTCTTAATACCATATGTTAGATCTCTTTGTAACCTTTGCATGAATGGGAAAAAAAAGCTAATGCACTAACATCAGATTAATTACATGGGTTCAACTATGTGTGGACTCTTTTCAACCCATGCATATAGACTCCATGTTCGTGGCCAAAATGTTCAAGCACTAAACTTACTTTTGTTAATGCTATTCTATATTTAACAAACTCACTTTCCTTTTAACAAGTGAATCATCACCATTCCCCAACAGTTAATGATGCAATTTTTCCCATCAGTTTTTGGTTTTCACGTCTCCAAAACAAGATGGTTTTCAAAACCTTATGAACCATTTGGCTATTAAACTCAAATAATTTAAATGGTTGGAACGCACTGCGGATATTTATTTGTTTGGATTCATGTAAACAACTAAAAACTTTAAAGCAAATTGATTAAAATAAATTAATTTTTAATGTAAAATTTTCAATTAAATCAATGAAACATAACGGTGATTAATTTGAAATTTTCAAATATAATGAGATTAAATTATGAAAATCATCTGGACTTAAATTTTTTGGCTAAAAAGATAAACGGAGATCGAGACTTATTGAAGAGATTGTAAATTTTTTTTTCTTCTTCTTAACCTTGTAAAAATTATATAGAGTAGTTAGAAAGTTTTGAGTCTTGTATTTTGGACAAAAGCACAGAGTGATGTAAATAGAAAATAAAGTAGAGTGTAAAATAGTAAAAAAGGAGTGCGAATAGAAATTAGGCAAGGAAGGCATGAGGCTCCACATGTCCTCTCCTCAATGGAGAGAATTTTAATCCAATGAAAGCATGCTACTTGTCACTCTCCCAATGGAAAGGATTTGCACCAATAAGGTGGTGACACTTGTCACATTCGTATTTGAGAGATTTTGAAAGACTTTCTCCTATAAATAAGATTCTCTTGTACATGATTTTTAACTTTGATTTAGTAATGAAATGTTGTCCAATTTCAGACACTTTTATTTGTTCAAAGTTCTTTCTAGAGTTGTCTTTTTGCTCGATAATTTAGTGACTCCTCCTAGTAGTGTTGGCCCAACCTCACTCTAGAAACTAAGTGTTGGCCTAACCTCCACTAGTGCAAAAAAGGTGAAAAATGGCAATTGCTTTAGCATTAACACGACGACTCTTGGACTACTTTGTTTTAACACGTAGTTTATTCTCTTCAGGCATAGACGACGACTATTTGACTGCCATGTTAATGTCACATATAAACGACGATTATTACCATAACCGCCGCTTTACACCTTCTCTTCACTTGGAAATACAATACATGTAAGAGGTATAAAAAGGACAGTTATGGTAATAATTACCGTTTTATATGCTCACTAGTCTCAGCAAAGATGGTGCCCTAAACCGACGGTTATTACCATAATCGTCATTTTATAAACTCCTAGAGAGGTATAAAATGACGGTTATGGTCATAACAGCTGTTTATTATGGGATTTTTTAGTTCATTCTGTTTAATGCGTTTTTCCATCTAAATTAACCTGTTCAATTAAAACCTAGCCAGCCAGATACATAACTTCAGATAATCAAATTATATATATTGATAAAAATGTATTACAAACACTAATATCTTATTCCTATCTGATCTATCTATCTATCTAATTCTTATACTATTGATTAGTTATCCTAGAGTTATAGAAATTAAGGAAATATGTGGCCCAAACATGTCTCACATATTCTATGGCGGGCAAAGGTAGTGGGCTCTCATCCATAAAGAACTGCATTACAAAATAAGGTTGACGTTAATTAGTGTTAAGATACATATATGTTAAAGAATTATAAAGAATAATTTAAATATTATTACCTACTCCCAATCTGTTTTAATGTCTGATCTTACAATGGTAATCATCCATTGCATAACGTAATAGCCACACTCATAGCCTCCCGGTTATCTATTACACTATAATTCAATAGAAATTAAAAGTTAATATTGATAAACAATGAAAAGAGGAAGACAAAAATTACAAACCTTTAGGTTCAACCATGTCAACTTTTGATCATTTGAACTGAGTCGACCTTTGAATATGTTATATACACGTCATGAACTGATTAATACTAAAAACCACGTCAGTAGACGTTTAAGTAACATACACATTTAAGTTTATAGTGTAATTATACATTAATTATATTATTCAGAGGATGACTTCTTGTGCAGGGAACAAAACCACACAACAGTTTTATCAACCATGGATAAGACAAGTAACTGTTAATAACCTCTATATCATCCATGAAAAGAGTTAGTGAATATTTAAAACATGAAATAGTAATAATTGATGACTTATATATAATTGAACTTACTCATTAATATAAGGGCAAAGATAATTTGTATCTAAACCAAGTAAGATATTTCTTTACACCTAACAGATTCATTCTGTCTGTAGCTAAACCAAGTTGGATATTTCTTGACTCTTTACCAAACTCTAGAAACTCGTCATCAAATTTCTTCCATTGAATAAAATCAGTTGGATGTTGGTACATGCCATCACATTTTCTCTCATCTACATGCCATCTAAGATTCTTAGTATCATTTGGATTTGCAAACAAACGCTTCATCCTTGGAATGATGGGAAGATACCACATAACCTTCATTGGGGGTCCATGCTTTTCTATCTCTTCGATAGTATCATCATCTTTTTGTTTCAACTTATAACGTGATAACCCACACCTCAAACAATTTTTCAACAATTCAAAATTTTTCCTGTATAATATACAATCACCAGGACATGCATGTATCTTTTTATACTCCATACCCATAGCCAAAGAATCTTTTTGGCCTCATAACAACGATTAGATAGAGTATTTCCCTTTAGAAGCATATCCTTCAACAACTAAACCAATTCCGTGAAGCTTTTATCAATCCATCCATTTATTGCCTTCAAATTCATCAATCAGAACATCGCCGACAACCGTGTGAAGTTAGTTGATCCAAGATAGGAGTCTCTGCATTGCTTGACATACTTTCATATCCATGCGCTTTTGCAAAAGACTGAGCTCCAATATCACGAATCACGTCTTCTAATCGATCATCATGTACTTCACCATGTACTGCATCATCCATGGTGGACCCCACATATTCTTTGGATACGGAAACAATTGGTAAATTTAATAATTCATCATGTCATGTCCATGTTGTATAAGATCGTAGAAACCCATCACATAGAAGGTGCTCCCTGATTTTGTTATCATCCAATCTCCTTTCATTCAAATAATTAACGCACGAACACCTAAACTTTACTCCACCATGACCACTATTGTTGGCATTACATTGTGCAAATTGTATAAATTCTTATACTCCTCTTTCATACTCATCACTTATGCAAACATAGTTAATCCAATCACGATCAATTATGTTTTGTAAAGGTCATTCAGGTGTTCACTAATGAGTGTGAAATCTCACGTTTGCCGAGGGTCGAACACCCCCGGACTCAGTACCAACACATATCAATTATCGAGGGTCAAACACTCTCAGACTCAATTCCAACATGTATCAATTGCCAAGGCTCGAAAACCTTCAAACTCAATACCAGCACGTATCAATTGCCGAGGATCGAACACTCCCGAACTTAATACCAAAACGATAATTATATTCTAACCTAACAACTAACATAATATAAATTAATAATACATTCAAATTATAATAAATACTAAATATACAAATTAAAAATCATTAAATTAATTATAAATACTAAATAATATAAATCTATTTAAAATCTAATTGATAATTCTATTCTAACATAAGAACTAACATAATATAAATATAAATTAAAAATAAATACAAATTATAATAAATACAAAGTATACAAATTAATAGTACTAAAAAAATATATTAAAAAAATAAAAACACCACTAACCTTGTGCGTGAAGGTAGAACGATGGTGAAGGGCAACAACAAAGAAAAACAGTGGTGGCACCAAGAAACCAATGAAAACAGCGGTGGGCCAATGAAACAGTCATGGCAGCAAAGAAAACCTTACTAATAGAGGAGAGAAACCAATAAGAGAAAAAAAAAAACCAATAAACAATGGAGGAGAATGGAATGAATGAATGGTGAAGGAGAAAGAACTTACGATATTGAGTGAATGGTGAAGGAGAAAGAACTTACAATATTGAGTGAATGTTCCAACAGAGATGAAGAAGAAAAAGAGAGCACGAGAGTAAGACAAGCGAAAAGAAAAATGAAAAACGAAAGCGTAAGTGGCGCGCTTCGAATTAGGATAATAAAATGACTCTAAAATGGCAGTTCTTAGGTAAAACCGCGATATTACACCAAGCAGTTTTTGTCTAAAACAGCGGTTTCACCCACAACTATCTTTTTACACTCGTTTTAATTTAAAAAATGTCAACACATTTTGATGGACAACGTTTAACAGTAAAAGCGCTGTGAATTTAATGTTGTAAATGGGCTTTTTTGCAATAGTGCTCACTTAGATTCACTGTCATAATTTTCATCTCTTCCAAATTTATACAATGCTTCATGCTTCCACAATAGTGTTCATCATCCATAGAAGATATTCAAATGAACACAATGAAGAAAGATGATCTACAAATGAATTGCATCATTAAACTCTATGAATTTTAATATATAATAATATTGTGCATGAAATTTTTAATCTACATTCATGTGGAATATGATTTTTGTTATTATACTATTAACAACAAAATATGATATTACTCATTTTATCGACAAAGTTATAAGTATGAATTTTTTGACAAAATAATATATATGCATACATTTACTATACATTTACGGTTAAAATACAAATTATTAAGTAAGAAACCTAATTGATTTAAGGAAAATAACTTCATCTTCTTCATTTGAATTGGTTTATGTGCTTAATTTTAAGGTTTTTAAATAAGATCATTTTATATTTCAAAATTTAGTTTTTAAGGACTTGAGCTTCCTACTAACATTTTTCAAATACTTTTTTTTATGGTTTTGTAAGTCACTAGAAAGTTTAGAAGTGTTAGAAAGAATTCAAGCCAAACATTCAATTTTGTTCCCATACATTGACTTGTTTGTATGATTTGAAAGAGTTTAGAAAATGAAAGTATTTCTCAACATTGTTCAAGTTCTAAAGGCATGAATGGTGATTCCTCACATATCAAACATTAATCATACAATCAAATTAAAGGAATTGAAATAAACAAGCATTCATAAACTACAAAGCTAAAAAATGCTACAGTTCTCTTCAATCCCAACAAGAGGAGTTTAGCTACTCATGGTGTAGTTTACAAAGAAACTCAAGGATTAAATAGCTAGCAACTAGAGACAATGAGTATTAGAATTTGCATGCCAGTTGAGGCTACTTCCCTTCTACCAAATTTACACCTTAGTTCCAACCTACTTCTTCTGTACCAAGGCCTCACTATTTATACAGTTAAGTGATGGGTTAACTAAGATAAGTGTTTCTCTTGGCTCACGACCAATCTTTTTAGCGGATTGGCTTACTTCAGCTTGAAGAATTTTTTTTAGCTCAGAGCCTAATCCAAGCCTAACCCAGTGAAATCTTGCCTTTTCTTTAGTTTGAAGAATTATTTGGGATCAGAGCTCACTCCAAGCCTACCCTTGGGAATTAACTTTTTTTCAATTTGAAGGAGTCTTTTCGCTCAGAACCTCACCAATGCTCTTATTAACCCAAATTTCCATAGGTTGGGCAATTCTCTGGCATAATTGCGCTTAACCAATTGTTGGTGCTTAACGCTTTGAATTTCTTTCTCTTGGTGCTCTTTGTCTTCAATCTGCTTAGTGCTTTTACATGCACTTAGTAGATTGAGACTTTTTGCTACTTTTTTCATTTAGTTGTTGTTTTCCTTAATTTCCTACAAGATCTTGCTTAAATACACACAAGCATATTTGATCAAGTAAAGTCATGATTGTAAGTGGGAAAACACTTTTTTTCCTAAGATCTTATATTCAATTCATTCAAATTTAGTGCCTAAATGTATGAAAAAATTATGAATATTTACACGTGTCACACTACAAGAAAATCATTAAATAGCAACCAAATTTAGAGACAAAAAAATAATTAGTCACTATATTAACTAAATTAGATACTATTTTGGAGACTAAAAATTATTGGTATCTAAAGTGGTTTCTAAATTGGTATCTAAATTAGCCACCAAGGTTTTAGCTACTAATATTTTACACTCTAAATTACTCTCTACTAATTTAGAATATAAAGTAGTCAGTAGCTAAAACCTTGATTGGTTACTAATTTAGAAACTACTTTATAAATCTTTATTAATAATAGAAACTACTTTAGATATCAATAAATTTTTTAGTTTATAAAATGGTCTCTAATTTAGTGAATATAGTAACTAATTATTTTGGTCTCTACATTTAGTTTCTATTTAATGATTTTCTTGTAGTGTCAAACTCCCCCTACTTAGCTTTTTGCTTGTCTTTAAGTAAAGAATACTTGCAAATTTTTAGCAAAGAAGATAATGACATTAAGTGAAGATTGATTGAATTAAGAGTTAGTTTGGAATTGATATATAATTCAATCAATGTAGATAAATATTTTCCAAGACTTAACAACACTTTAAGCGTCCAAATATCAACACATATATGCAATTCATTGCACAAAACTTTTGAACTACGCACAAGGTTCTATTGTTTTCCCAAACCTGGTATTTCATGTATTTGGACCCCTTTCTAGTTGAGTATTTCCCTCCAATGACTACAACAACTCTCAAAATAAATTTGTATATCATTTATAATCACCAAATTAACATATTCAGCATGGATCATTAAGATCTTTCTTAAGGTTTAATGTGGTTGGGCTAACAATAAATTTTGGTTTTTCTTGGATTGGGAATTTGACTCTCTCATTAAGAAGTGAATACAAATTGCATTTAGTTGGTACCACCCACTCATGGTCTCAATTTTTCAATTTTTCTTGACACCAAATTTTCCCTTTTACTCCTTTTCCATTTTTTTAAAACAACCAATTGTTCTGGTTCACTTCCTTAGTTTGGTACACATATTATTAGTTCTCTTCCTAGGAGTGAAAAAGATAGGATTTTATTATTTTGTTCAAGGCATGTTTATCAGTAGTTAAGGTTCAACAAGAATAGATTTCTCATGTGATCTGTTGGTTAGTATTTGGCTTCAGGGTTCAGAAGATTTTTAAGAAAAATTTTCTATGATCCTTTCTATGTTTCACAAGAATGAGCTTTGTCATATCACAATACACCTTATAATGTTTGTTATCATAAAAAAACATAGACTCTCATATCGTGAGTTTGTTTGATGGATAACTGTTTGTCTACTGACTTAACAAGCTAGACGATCTAATATCCATTATACAATCTAACACTAGGAGAGTCTTGAGTTTTGATGATCAAAAACACTATAAAAATTGTTAAAGGATATAAAAAAGCTCCCTCGTGTAAAAAAAATCAAAGGTTAAATGATAAACAATCTACAATATTAATCTAACACATGATCTCACTAAAGTAAACATGATAGATGGTGTCATAGTATAAAGATACACTAGACGGTCTTTTAAGATGTATTTAGAGAATCACACGATAGACAATGGCTCTTGTTGTAATTGTGGATAATTGCTCTTGTTGTAATTATTGTAGTTCCAAGTTACTGAATAAGTTGGCCTTAAAAATTATACCACACCCCCAACCCTATAAGTTAGATTGGATAAGTCAAGAGGGTGGAGTGGTAGTTGAAATCCAAGTGAGTGTACCTATAACCATAGGAAAGTATGAGAAGATCTTGTGTTATATTGATCCAATGGAGATAGGTCATATCATTCTCGAGAGACATTATAAATTTGATCATAATTCCTATCATAAGGGTGACACAAATAAAATCACTTTTTCTTTTCAAGGTCATCAATTTATTTTGTGTCCTAACAAGTGAGAGAGGATGAAATAAAATTGAAAAGAAAAATAGATAGTGAAAAGAAAACGCTTGAAAAAAATAAACAACTTGTTCCATCATCCTCCAAATGTCTTTGTTTGCTAAAATCTTCATTTGAGAGAGGTAATTATACTTCCACCGAGGATTTTTGTTTTACTTCCAAAAAAGAATTTCCAAATTAAAAAAAAAAACTAAATCAAGAAACATTTTTTTCCACCATCGTCTTATGTCATTTTTCTTTTCTTCTTTTATATTCTTCTATTGTTTGCTTTTTTTTTTTTTTTTAGATGGTTACATGAATTTGGTGGAATATGTTGACTTTTTTGAGGTGGCTAAACTAAAATGGATATGGAGGACCATCTTCTCCTCCAAGCCACCCTTCTCTCAATTAAGAGCATAATATCAAGCATAGAAATATGTAGAA
>Ga0123342_1005771_pt1 | contig 17700 bp, 9 predicted proteins | sample Turbeawhitnodule_FD_89960 | JGI IMG/M metagenome (GOLD analysis project Ga0123342, IMG submission 89960) | Root nodule microbial communities of legume samples collected from Mexico - Turtle bean Mexico white nodule | ecosystem: Host-associated > Plants > Roots > Nodule | place: Mexico: Nepantla...
GAACCTAATATATAATAAAAGAATTACATACCATTAAAATTAAGTTGATAGAATTATATGAGTTAAGTGTATTCCATTTGGATTAACATGTTTTCAAAATAAGAATACATGGATAAATTTTGAGATGTAGTATTATTAAAAATAAAAAAAGCTAATTATGTTTCACTACTTGTTGTTTTGACTTTTCTAGTGCGCAGTTCGTACAATATATTTCTTCGTATCCATATCACAAGTAATGCCTACAACAAATACAAATAACTAAAATCAAATAATTAAACATAATGACAATAAAGTGAAAATACACATTAACATAAATAAACTGTTTTAGTTTCCAAAAAAGTGGAAAACTGATCGTTAGCAGCAAATGACACTACTAATACTTGCAAAATAAACTAACAATAGTTCAAAATAATCAAAAAGATATCCAAAAACGTTAACCAACTTCTTTATCCAGTTTGTCTTTTGTAGTGACTTTTCATCAGTAGTAGAACCTTGATATCAAAATGGGGCTTCTTCTTATCGCATTCAATTATAATTTCCTCTTCTTCACGGAAACGATGAACACAACAAAAAATTTTCCACCCGGCAGAAAGTGTAATGCTTCTAGAAGGAAACCTAGATTTGAAAATCTTGCATTCAACATCTTTTAGGAATCCATGCAGAGTAAGCTTCTTGAACCTCCCTTTGCGAACATATTCTGCAAAAGGAGAAGACAGATCCTTCAACAAATAGCAAATAATTAGTTACTATAAAAGATAAAATATATAAACAATCATTTAAAAAGAAAGGGAGGTAGACTAACCAGGTAAGCTCCATTGACCTGTAAAAGAGACAACTTGACCTTAAAATGTTCAAAGGGACCTTTGTTAAGCAATTCCCTCGTTTTTACATGCTTCAAAAAGTCACCCTCGCCCCTCTCACATACTTCTCCCATATAAACAGTTATATGGAAGGAGTTATGACTCACGTAACGAAACAATATAGGGTGGGTGCTTTTAAACCCATAAAAATCACTCAAAGCCGACCACCCATAGACAATTTGGGGAGACAGTATATCTTCGTTATAATATACTATATGGATGTTCCCTGCACTATCGCTCAGCATACATTCCTCACCCAGTTCTTTTTCAAACTTGATGACGAATGCACGATCAACATGCCCATTCTATCCATTTTAAAACCATAAAAGAAGTAAACAATTGGATTAACTGTGAAAAATGGGAATTTCAGAAAATAACTAAGAAAATATAAATACATACCTCGCCACGAATGTTCATTGTTGTAAATAGGCCTCGTGTATCATTTTTAACAATTTCTTCAGGAGTGATAGCCATCAGAATCAGAAAAAGAAAGTTGAGGAATATGCAAATAGGCAAGAGTAGGATTGTGAGTAATAAAAAACCCATGTTCATGGAACGTACGAAACCATCCATCTAAAACAATGTGGCCTTTCCGAATAGACATGTCCTTTGAGTTCCAATATTAAATAATAATAAAAAAATACTAAATTCGATTAATGATAATAAAATAATTAATTAATAAATTAAAAAATAATAATAAATTAAAGAGCAATAATACGAAAAGACAAAATTATAAAAAGCATACTACATGGGTATGTTACCTATAATTATTCTTTTACGTTTCAATTTTCCATTGTCTCATACAACAAGGTCTCTTAAGTTGAAGTAAGTTATTAACAAATAATTAATAAAAATACAACTATATTTTATAACTAAATAATAATAATAATAATAATAATAATAATAATAATAATAATAATAATGAAACATAAGATTAATTAGCATTATATAATAATAAATTAAAACAGTGAAGATAAATCTGGATTATAATTTGTTCAATATATGTATATATATTAAATATATTAAATATAAACATATTAAATAATCAAATATATAATAAGGAATTAAAAAAATATCTAAAACCATAAATAAATTTCCATTTTAAATCTAATTTGACTTTAAATTTAAAATTTAAAATATAATGCTTTTAAGTTCTGTAATTATTACTTGAAATGAATGCTTTGATAAAAGTGTAAAACAAATAGAAAGGATAGAGTTTATGCAAAAATAAAATAAAAAAAATAAAGTGATACCTTAATTTCTCTCACAGGTATTTAATGAAATCCTACTTATGCGTTTGAATCCTTAGAAGTTCAGTATGATGTGAACATATTTTTTTTAAAAATAAAAATTCGTAAGGATAAAGATAATGAGATAAAGATTTTATTTTATTATCACATAGTAAGATATTAGCAAAAAAATAAATTGACGAATAAAATACCTGTAATAATCCAACGTCTCAAATGAAAACAATATTTCAATAACCTTAAAAAAAACACAAATTATCATTTATAAAATATTATATTAATCTATATAAATTCATGAATTAAAGAAAAACTAAAAGTTTATTCACTTATCATTATGACTCTGAGCTTTGTGGAAAGAACCATTGTTAAAAAATACAGTTACAAAAGCCATTATATGAATTATACAAAAACAAACTCATTAAATAAATTAAAGTGTACACATAAAATTTAAAAACAACAAAATTTATCAACGTCAAAATTAAGGATAAGGTCATTACGTACCTGAAACATAATGTCAACATATGAAACCAACAATATTACGTAAAGAGATTTAAAAATATAATTGTATTAATACATCATAATATGTTGTCATAGGAATTAAAGGAAGTCTACAATACATCAAAATATATCATTCAAGTTACAAAATATTAGAGAAACACTATGAAATTATACTACTCCCTTTTCGATCTTGATATTCTTTCTTAATATCCTTAATGGGATATCATCATCGGGTGTGTGCGCCGGTGAAGCAAAATCTCTTGTAAGACGTGGAGCAGCCACTTCAGTAGCTAACACACTATCAATGCCTAAATCAACAATTTAAGATTGCAAATCAACAGCTTCATTGGAAAATTTATTAAATAAATCCTGAAATGATAAGAAAACATATTAGTAAGATTAAATTTTAGAATTGTTTTAAAATAATACTTTAAATGAAATTTACCTCAAAAAGTGATACAGAGGAATCATCATGTTCGACATCTTTAACACTACACAATCTTTTCTTCTGAGAATGAGGTTCCTTCACAACATGAGATTTAAATTATATTAAAATAAAACACTATAGATAAGAAATTTGAAGGTAAAATGAAAGTCACAATAAACTAAAATTAGGAAACATACCACATTTTCCACACGACCATCACAAAACCTTTGTATAGTACTATCATCAATACACACTTTTTTGACACGAAATGATTGGTCAAATCTAAGAGATTGATCTTTAACACAACCAACTTTAAACAACACAGCTTTGTCAATCAAAAGATCAAATTCTTTTGGTAGTACACCAGAATCAGCGTTCTAAATATTAAAAAACAAATATAAATTAATATAATAAACTTTTCTTATATGCATAAATAGACATATGCACGCTTGAAAAATTTACCTTGTCATGACTTTCAAATAATTACGCGGAAGATTTATTGATCAATGTACTGGCATCCCTGTCAAATAGAACGAAAGTAGTGGACTCCGTTTCATCAATTACTCGCACCTTCAACGTATACCTAAAATATAAAATACAAAAAAAGTTTACAAATTCTACCTATAACTTAATGAATATAATTAATAGTTAATAATTAACTTATACTTTATTAATTAAAATTAACAGAATAATAATTAATATTTAATATAATAATACAAGAAGTAATAAGTAATATGTAATTAAATAAACTCAGGCAAACACAAACATTACCTTTGATTGACTTTGATAACATGTTTGTTACATTTCTCACAAAAAAAAACATTTTGGAATCCGGATAAACAGTTTTACTACATAAGCAAGTCGTGTACCACCAATCGTCATCAGCTACAATATTTTTTATTGTAGCTAAGACAACAAAAGTACTTTCTTGTAAAAAGAAAACAAAATTGATCTTAAATTATTAATAATCCATTTCAATAAACCTTTTAAAAAAATAACTAATACCTCTTTGCAATCTTTAAGGCCTTGTATAGTATTTCTATTAATCAAGCTGAGGAATTCATCCTCAACATTCTGTTTTCCAGAATCACACAATTGATTAAGTCCCTGAGTAGGAGAATTTGTACTTTCAATCATCCTACACATGTTAAAGTTGTGGTTACAAGGGGTCATACCTTTTTAAGTATCAAATAACAATGTATTAAACTAACCTTTTCTTGAGTTTAGTAACTTTAGACCGTATGTTATATATTATTTTGGTACAGTCCAAGCAATTTTGTAAACAAACCTTGTCTACATTGAAATTTAATGCATTGTTTATAACAAAAATCATGCAAATACAATAAATAAATAAAAAAAATTAAAATAAATTATAGTTTCATTACTTCACATACCCTGAAAAATCTATACTTTAACAAACTGCACACTGAAGACATCGAGGTGTACTGAGGTATTGTACATGAAACTAGATCATTAGCAACACATGTTACTTTGGTTCCAAACTAAAAATTTATTTTGTACTGGTGACAGGTAGTGCGATAAGATCCTGAATTAGTAGACACACTAAAGAAATTGAAGGAATAAATTTTGTCCTCAAAAATATCATTTTGAAATTTATAAATAAGTATTCTTCTAACGGAAACATGAATTCTATCACCCTGAAAGATAACAACAAACATTAAGTATGATTAATAAAAATTACATTAAACTGTACTACAAAAAAAAATATGACAGAAAATGATAAAGTATTTTACATCTCTGTCTTGTATCACCATTTTCATGGAGAATGAAAACTTTGTTTTATTGAAATAAAAAACAAACCACAATCGTACAACCTTTGCTATCAAGATCAAATTTTCACTTTGTGGATTAACATCTTTGACACAATTTGTATTTTGTCTTAACACAGACATGGTAAAGGTCACCTTTGAGTAAAAGGAAAATGTAGAATGCAAAGGTCAATGTAAAACACAAACATATCGATACCGATATATATATATATATATATATATATATATATATATATTTTGAAGAAGTGGTACGAAATTACTTACCAAAATAACAAAAAAGAATTTACAATTTAAAATTGAAATATCTAAAAATAATAACAAAACAAAATAAGAGTATTGTGAGAGAAAAAACAAACATTCCAATTTTCAAATGAAAAATAATTTGACCTAAGCATACACATGACTTTAATTGAAATATGTCATAAGAGAAAAATAATCATAATTATAAACAACATAAAGAAGACATTTGGACAAACAGGTATGTATAAATAATATTATAACATTATTAATTTTATCTTTTTGTTTTTTATAATTAATATAATTATTATATATTTATTTATTTATAATTAAAAATTTATAACAACTAATAATTATTATAATTATTAATTATTAAAATTAAATAATTTGAAAGAGAATATACAAGTACTGAAAAATAAACTCAGTTTCAAATTTTTCAATGAATGACAAAAAGGAAATTAAGCATCTCAGGTTTTATACAGAAGAGACTAAACACATAAAAAATCGAAAACTTTAAAAGGTGCAAACAATTTTGCTTTTAGATTCATAAGAACATGTTTCTACTTTCAGCATTGCGATCAATGAAAATGCTAGTTTGACGTAAAAAACATGAATAGACAGGAAATAAATTGTCAGGTTGCATAAAGAAGACATTTGACTTCAGAATTTTTGAAATTCCTAACATGATCTGAAAACCCTACTTTGCAAAAAAAAATGGAAATTTTAGGTAGCTTTGTTTTGGAGATTTGCAAAAGAGCCTTTTGTTTAGCAAAAAAATGAAACCCTTGCTTTAAAATTTCTGAAATAATACACAGATTGCCATAATACACAAATGTCGATCATAGACAGAAAAAGGTGGAAACCCTAAAAGACTACAAATTTGAATGAGTAAGATAAGGTTTTAGAAGAGAGTTAAATAATAAAAAGGAAATGTCTTTCAGATGAAAATTTTCAAATACGTTCAAAGGATAAAAACTCGAAACCATAACTACCAAAAAAGAAGTAATCCATTCATGATTAAAAAACAAAAAACCTATGAAGAAAACAACCATGTGTACAGAAGAACGAAAATATAAAAGAACGAAATTCATAACCGAGAAATCTTAACAACTTCATTGAACAGATGCATTCTTGCTTTGCGATGCATACAAAAGAAGGGAAAAATCTTACCTTGGTGCTTGATATACTGTGCAATCAGTTTTAAAACATGAAAATGAAGAAACAAACCTATGAAAGTAGCGGTGGCGTTCACAGATTACTGAAAACGTAAAGAAATCAACATGAGCAAAAGTGAGATAGAAAGCGCAGAGATCAACATTAATGACTTAACATAATCAGGTAATAAAAACGAAAGAACCAAATGCAAGACAGCCAGTAGAAGTATAAAATCAGATACAACATTAGTGAAAGTACAAAGTGCCAGATCCACAATTTTAAGAGCGTGTGTTATGTAAAAAAAATTCGAAATATTTGAAAAAATGCAAACTTTTTAAGACTTCTCTGTAAAACATGAAAATCAAGATACAAACCTATGAAAGTAGTAGTGGCGTTGACAGATTACTGAAGAATGCAAAGAAATAAAAAATAGAAAATTTTTTATACAAAGCGCAGTGAACAACATTAATGACTTAAGCTAATAAGGTAATAAAAACAAAAAAAACCCAATACAATGCACGCAGGTAAAGGTCTAAAAACATATTAAATTTACTCAATCGGAGTGTCAGATACACAATATTTAGAGAAAGTATTTTGAACGAAATGGGATAACTGTGTAAAAAAGAAAACTTTATCAACACATTGTGTGCAAACATGAAAATGAAAAAATAAACCTATTTATGACTTGAATACATCTAAAAATACAAACTTTATTAACACTTTCTCTAAAAAATGACCAAAGATGAAACCTTTATCAGCTTTTAGTGTCATAGTTAACCACGCAACTTTGATAAAAAAATATCCAAAAAAAAAAATATTTTTATTCTGTAAAACAACGTAACAAACACAAAATTAAGAATATAAAAAACAATGGAACAAAGAAAGTGTAGAAAGGAGAGGAAAAAAAATCAACAGAAAGATGAAAAAGCAAAAAGAAGACAATATTGCATAAGCTGAAAAAGGACACTTAACTGACAAACTAATGTTATATTTCCTACTTTCGAAAAAGTTCTTTAGTCAAATCAAAATTTAATATAATTTTGTTATTATTCTTATTTTATATTAAATAACATTAAAATCTTTTAGATTTCAAATATTATAAAGTAATATTGAGATAAAAATAAAAAATAATATTTCATAATAATATTTAACATAAAACTACATAATTTTATAATATCAATAGAAAATAAATAATATTAATATGATTAAAAGTAAAATTAAATTAATTAAATTAAATGAATAAAAATGTATATTCTTTTGAAAAAAATTTAATTTTCGGTGAACACCACATTAAATTACATCACCACCTTTCTCATCACCTTTCTCATCAAATGTAAAAAATAATATAATATGAAATAATACTCATAAAAAATACAAAAGACTACAGTAAAGATGCATGCCTCAGAAGTTCTCTGAAAAAACAAATCCAAATGGATACATTATAATATAACATAATAAACATTGGTAAATTTTGAGAAAATTTTGAAACGAACCAAAAAAAGGAATAACTTTTTATGAAGTTTATGTACTGGTAATTGTTTTACCACAAACCACTTTTTGTTTATGCCAACACATTCTAGATTTACCCATCTTTTTAAAGATATACTGCGTATTTTTTCACAAACAGATAGTATACTTAGGTGTGATATCTATGTTATAATTAAAATTGACAATATTTTAACTTTACATTATTCAGTGCATATTTTCATATTACAAATCCTTTAAATTTACATATTGTTAAAATGCTTATATTAAATAAACTTCAAAATTAAAAAAAAAAATCAAACACAGAAGATGTAATGAAACATAACTTATAATATTAAAATAGATATAACATTGTCCTTGGCAAATAAATATTTCCAAAATTAAATTAAAAAACAAAATAGATTCTTGACTTTTCAAAGCACTGCTAACACCTCATATGAACAAGGGTTACTCCTCTATTAGATTCAAATATCAATTTATCGCCTTCACAAAGTGCATTTATCGCCTTCACAAAGTGCATGAATCTGACAAAATTGTCTCCATCCATAACCAAATTTAACTGAAGCTTTTGGAGGTGGCCTTAGCAGAATTTTGCACTTTACTTCAATCTTATGTCCATGAAGGACAATATACTCTAACATGCTTTCCAGAAGGTAATTGCAAAAGCAAGAGGAACATCATAAAAGTAAATAGAGACGTGTATGAATACAGTAATTAAGTAACATAAAGTTAAAAAAAAAAGAACTTATGTAAAAAAAATTACTAGAAAAATGGAATCACACCGATAGTGTGATAGTACTATAATGAAATGATCATAAAAACCCTCAATGAGAGGGCCACGGTTTTGAATATGATCATAAAATTTATCAACAGATAAGTCGGTAGATTCTCCCTTAAACAAAGTAAACTTAAAAAACTTATTTCCAACATAATCAAAATATACAACGTGATCGCCAGAAAGACCTTAAAACTCACGTATTTCACTCCATCCTCCATAGAGCATTGGATAGGACAAATCCATATTATACTTAACAACTTGTCTTTGACCTTCGTTATCCACCAAAAACCAATTTTCTCCGAGTTTCGAGGCCCACTCAATGGCAAAAGCCTGATCAACAAAAACATGATCCTTTTCTAAACAAAACCCATGTTACATCTTTGTAAATAATAATATGAAATAAAATAAAAAATAAAAGACAACATACCTTGTTTAATAGGTGCATTGTCTAGAACTTTCCCTTGCTTTCCATTATCAAAAAGTCATCCAAATCTGATTTGTGTTGTACTATAACACAGAGTGGTACTATAACATAAAGAACAATAAAATCTCATAAAACAATATAAGACAATGACTAAATAGTGAAAAAGAGTGGAAAAAATACCATAACATACATGAAATGAAAAAATACCATCTTGAAAGATATCATTTCTATGTTGCGAAAAAACAGAACAAACTGATAAACAACATTACTAAGATTAGTGGAGCAAAGAAACATTAAAAGAAAACAAACTTTGATAAGAACAATGGAGCATATCAATCTATAATATAAATAGAAGGCACTTCCAGGGTAAATTCTAAACAAAATCCAAAAAGAAAAGATTTCAAATTTTAACTCAAAATAGCAATTTCAAACTCATTTTGGGAGTGAAAAGTGACACGCTGTAGAACTTACACGTGTGCAAAACCCCATTTCTTTAAATACTCTCGTTCTTTATATACTTTCAGTGTTTCTCTCTCTCCTATTTCTCTACTTCCCGGTTTCTCTTTCTTTTTCGTTGTCTTTTGGTTTCTCTCATTCATTTCGGCCTTCTCTAGGTGATTGTTGCTTCTGTGTTTGTTTGTTACGTTTCACGGCATAATTTATTTTTTTTGGGTTTCTTATCAAAGTTGTGTGTTTTTCAAGTTTCTGCTTATTCTTTTTATCTCTTTTACCGTTTATTTGCTTCTTTGTTCTTTACGTTGTTGCTTCTATGTTTGTTTGTTACGTTGTTTCACAGCATAAAAATGATTTTTTTATGGGTTTTTTTTTTTTATCAAAGTAGCTTGTTTTAATGTTTTTGTCGATTCTCTTCATCTCATTTACGGTTTCTTTGCTCCACTAATCTTGATGTTTTTGATTCTCTATTTTTTATGTATTTTTGCAACATAAAAATGATATTTTTTTTGGTTTTTCTTATCAAAGTTTCGTGCTTTTCATGTTTCTGCTGATTTTTTTCTTCTCTTTTACCGTTTCTTTGCTCCATTGTTCTTGACATTTTTGTTTATGTGTTTCTTACCTTGTTTGACAGCATAAAAATTATTTCTTTTGGGCTTTCTTATCAAAGTTTCTTGCTTTTCATGTTTCTGCTCATTCTTTTAATCTCTTTTATGGTTTATTTGCTCCATTGTTCTTATCAAAACCCTAAACCATAGAAGAGATGAAAGGAATCAACAGAAACATGAAAAGCAAAAAACTTTGATAAGAAAACCCAAACGCAATCATTTTTATGTTGTCAAACAACGTAAGAAACACAAAAGCAAAAGTGTCAAGAACAATAGAGCAAAGAAAAGGTAAAAGAGATTAAAAGAATAAACAGAAACATGAGAAGCACGAAACTTTGATAAGAAAAACCAAAAAAATATCATTTTTATGTTGCGAAAATACATAACAAACAGAGAAGCAAAAACATCAAAATTAGTGGAGCAAAGAAACCGGAAATGAGATGAAGAGAATCGACAGAAACATTAAAAACAAGCAACTTTGATAAAAAAAAACCATAAAAAAATCATTTTTATGCTGTGAAACAATGTAACAAACAAACACAGAAGCAACAATGTGAAGAACAAAGAAGCAAAGAAACGGTAAAAGAGATGAAAAGAATCAAGAGAAACATGAAAAACACGCAACTTTGATAAGAAACCCAAAAAATAATAATTTTTATGTCGTAAAACGTAACAAACAAACATAGAAGCAACAATCACCTAGAGAAGGCCGAAATGAATGAGAGAAACCAAAAGGCAACGAAAAAGAAAGAGAAACCAGGAAGTAGAGAAATAGGAGAGAGAGAAACGCCGAAAGTATATAAAGAACGGAAGTATTTAAAGAAATGAGGTTTTGCACACGTGTAAGTTCTACGGCGTGTCATTTGTCACTCCCAGAATGAGTTTGAGATTGCTATTTTGAATTAAAATTTGAAATCTTTTTTTTTGGATTTTTTTTAGAACTTACCTTGAAAGTGCCTTCTATTTATATTATATATTGATTGATAAGAAAGTTTATTTTCTTTTTTTTTTAATTTTAGAACAAATATTCAAAATTATTTAATCCCAAAAAAATCCATCGTTATCCAATCACATATAACAAATACTCATTATATTCATTCACTTTTAACTTTTATGTTCTTAAGCTTGAACAAATAAAATTATTATTTGAATGTAAGTCTTACAAATAGGAGTGTTTTAAAATTGAAAAAAAAAAAAACAATTATATAAATAATTTTATTTAATTTCAAGAAATTCATATTTGTATAACTCACAACTGATGTTGTTACTAATAAAGAATTTTTGCAAGTACCTCTCGTGAATTGTGTTTTTAAGGAGAGAAAGAAAAGGATTTGATCTCCAAGAATGATCTGAAGGGTTTAACCATTTTGGTTGAATTGATAGTTTTGGTTAAATTGATAATCTCAATGAACTCATCTTGTAAAGTAGTAAATTCCTCATATTAAATGTTAAAATAATGGTGTGCAACTTGTTTTAACAATTTTGAAATATCTTTTAATTATTAAAAACATTCATGTTATAGTATAATACCATTATTGATATTTTATAAAAAAAATCGAGATTTTGATTTTTTTTTTTACAGAAGTACATTTTAAATTGTGTTATAATTAAATCATGCCTAAATTATTTATAGCCCTTTATTAATACGTACTTTGTTTGGATTAAAAATGGAATAGGAAAGAAATAAATTGAATAGATAAAAAAACTCTAATATTATACTTCATTTCCAAAAAAAAAATACAAATAAAATTCTGCATATAAAATTGATATGATAACATTTGTTGTCTTCATCCCTTCACATCGGACAAATATATTCAAATTAAAAAAAAATAAAAAAAAAATAAAAAAATATATATATATATATATATATATATATATATTCAAATGATTTGAATAGAAATTTATTTAATTTAGGTAAATTCGCATATTTTTTTACAATTTTAACTTAATTATATATTTTAAAATATTAACTTTATGTTTACAATTTAATTTATTTCACAAGAAAAATGCTATAACTTTTTATTATTATAAAATATAATTGCATCTTAAGATTTACACATATTTTAGTTCTTTTTTTTTGTTTACTAATTCTTAGTTTATTTTCTTTATAATTTCTGTTTTTATTTGCGTTTCCTTTTCTTTTAAAAAAAATAAATACTTTTAAATATTTTATCATAAAAATCTATAAGAAAACTTATTCAATATAAGTTTAGAAAAGTAACACATGAATAAAATAAATGAGTCAAACAAAAAAATCCATTTCAATTTAGATTACAAATCTTTTTGTCATAAGAAAATTATTTAATTTTACAAAATAAAAAATAATTTCCCTTCTCTTTCATGAAATTTGAAAAAAATATAATTCCAACCAAAATCTACTTTTTTGGCTCTGTTTTCACGTGAAACAAATAATAGTAAACTTAACATTTATATTTATTTTTTATTGTATGTACTTATCTAAATAAATGGTTTGACTTTTTAAAGCTATTAGCATAATTCTAATTTGAAAAGTGTTGCTTCGAAGTTAAAGTAATAAACTGCTAAAATAAATTTCAATCAATTAGTCTCCGTACAAGTAAATTTTAAAAGTTCATGTTACCATTTTAAACTAAAAATGCTGTAAAAAAATGTGTTTAAAAGTCTTTTTTTTTTTTTTTGTTGCTTACCTTTTCATTATACAAACTTAAACATGCATTTCTATTCTTAACTCATCAAACATCAAATTAGATTCTTAACTCATTAAACATCTATTGTGTTCCCAACATGCTTAATTTAGAATTATAACTAATAAATAATCTAAAGATAATGGTTTAGAAATTACAAATAATTTTAAAATATGTAATAATACAACATGCTTCATTGCTTATCATACATTTTTCATTATTTCTAATTCTTTAATTTAAAAACCATAAATTAAGTTATCGTGTTTAGTTGCCTAACTTGAATTACTTAATTAATTGTGGTTTTTTCACTATTTATTATTTAATAAATGGTAAGTAGTTTCAACTGTAGGAGCATTGTTGAATGTGAAATTTTACAAGTTGTCTATGTAGCTGGGGAAGCATCTACTTTAACAACTTGAGTCGCATTAATTTAAGTTTATAGATTCAATGAAGGTGGACAAATTTAAGTAGGAATGATAAATATGTTAATGAAAAATTATATTATAAATTTATTATTTTTTATTTATTTTAATATTATATTACATTATAATTTTTTATTTTTTTTATTCTAATATTATATTATAAATTAAATTAGACATATTTAATTAGAATATCTATTTAATTAAAATCATACTAGTCGTTTGATATTTAATTTTAAATAATTGAAGCTATGTAGTGTTTTAAGTGTTTCCATATATAATATTTTTCCCGCATTGATCTAAATCATTAAGAAATAAAATATCTTAGGCATTTTGAAGTTTTTTTGTTTGAAAATATGTTATGTTGGATAAGATTATCTTATATCCAATATATTTATTAGAAACTCCAAATTGCCAAAAACAATTAATGATACAATAAAAGCATGACTAAATTCATTAATTTTTCATTGTTATACATCAAATTTTAATATATATATATATATATATATATATATTGAGTTTAATTTAAAGTTTATTTTTTTAAGTATGATATCACATCTATTCCGAATTCATTTTAGTAAAGTTTGTTAGACTTATCGAACTGTTATTGAATCATCCATAAATATACAGTTTCGTGTACGAGTTGACAGTCTCGACGTGAGGAGTGTATTTTGAGGATTCCACATCAAATAGAGATTATAACATTTTATAGTACATAAATGAGTGCATACCTCACTTTATGATCTAATTTTATAAGATTGAGCTGGACTTAAAAGTTATCTTTTGTTAATACTTTGTATTAGGTAAGAAATATGTTAATACAAATAATTTAAATAAGAAAATTTATTCTTTTGTTAGTAAATGGTGATTTTTTTAGTCATAAAAAAAGCAATTTAAAAACGAAATTTTGGTAAATTATTTAACAAGATTCAATAAAAGTATGCTTAAACATTTATATTATGGAGTCTAAGTAAGACCCCATTGCTCCTAATGTTCTTTTAATGCTTTTTATTTGCTTCTTGAAAGAAGCTTCTTCCACATAAAGTGATTTCAAGGAAGGAGGATTGACATACTAGTTGAAAGTCAAACACTTAGAACTATGAGACCCACAAGTTTCCTTAATTTTAAAAGAGATTAATTAGTTGATCCCCGTTTTATGATAAGGGATTAAAGAAAAAAAAAAGATGAGTAATAGGTGGATAAGTGCGTTCGTGGAAGCTTAAATTCATCATCGATTATCGTCAACGATATTACAATTAAGAGCGTAGTACAATTGACCTTTATATTTTGCCATCGCTTGCAAAATCTTAAATTACTATTAAATTACTATTTGGCGTCTATATTAAATGAATCTGCTAACACTTTTCTATCGTCTTCAAACCTTACGCGTTTCCAATAATACTATTATCAACACAACTTTATCTCTTTCATAGTTTTTTCATTCATTATGATTTTTATTTTTTATACTATTTTAAATGTTTTTTATGGTAATAATATTATAACAATAATGTAAAATAATATTTACTCGTTAATGAAACACTAAAATAAAACAGTGTTATTTACATATTTTTATTCACGGATTTGTAAATTTAGCATTATATAAGATATTATTAACGAATAACATTACTTACGGATATTAATTACATATTTGAATTCATAGGTAAATTCAACATTATTTATCAACTATTACCCACAGATTTTATTACCTACAAATTTCTATCCTTGGATCTCTATTACCTATTAACTATTATCTACAAATCTCTATTATCTATCAAATATTACCCACATATATCTATTACCTAGTAACTATTATCCACAAATGTCTATTATCAATAAACTATTACCCACGGATCTTTATTACCTATTAATTATTATCATAATAATTATATACATAATATTAGAAATATTATTATAATATGAATAATTATAAAATTATAACTAATAAATATACATATTATTAATATTATAAAATTAATATAATAATATAAATAATATTATTAGTATTATATTAATAATATGAAAAATATTATTAATAATAATATTGATAGTATTAATGATATTAATAATATGAATAAAATTAATAATAATAATAATAACATTAATAATATTTAATAATATTAATAATATTATAATAATTAATAATGTTATTAATTTGAATAATAATAATATTAATCAATCATATATTAAATATATAAATAATGTTAATAATTTTTATATTATTAATTATATTAATATTGATAATTATATTAATAAATATAATAATAATTATAAGATGAAAAAAAAATTGATGTAATAATTAAAGTTTGTCATAATAATATTTCTATGAAATTAATTTATCTTAATTTTTTCTTTATATACACGAAATATTCCTCGTGGCAATAAGGACTTACATGTCACGTTTTGATATAGTTATGGAAATAAATGAATGTATAAAGTATTGAAAAGGAAATTAGTTAAAAAATGTACCAAATAAAATTATCTTTAAACTTAACGTTTCATTCTTTTTAAGCAAGTTGTGGTGACTAATTTAAAGTTATTGTTTCTGTCAAACCCATCATAATAACTATCTGAGGAAAGTCTATTTTCTCTGTTTTTTTAGGAATAAGCTGAATTACATAATAAGACGCTAAATGCATATTCAACTTGGCATTATTCAAAGTCAAATTAATCCATAAAAGATGAGTTATAGATAATTAATAGAGTTAGTATTCTTTTTCTCCTCATCATAAGTCAATATTTTATTTTATCAAACTCAAACGTGAGTGAAAAGCTTCCTTTTTTTATTTTGTTTTTTTTTTTACAGAACAAGAGTATTATATAGGAGGTACTTATACTCAAAGAACATAATTATATATTTTAAACTAAAGTTCAAAACCTACTTAATGCAAAACACCCTCATGGTAGTAATCACTATAATTACATTAACAACTAAAAACTCTTGCTACTATCTATAAGACTCATTTCATATCGGAAAATCTTCTTCTAATTTTATTTAACAACCATTAAATAAATAAAAAATTAAAAACACAAAATAATTAATTATTATATTAACTAAATTAAACACTATATTAAAAATAAAAAGTTATTGGTATCTAAAATAATTTTTATTATTAAAAAAATTTATAAATTAGTTTTTAAATTATTATCTAATTAACTATTAAAGTTTTAACTACTAATTAATTTATATTCTAAAATTGATAGTTAAAATTTTGAAGTTAATTTGATACCAGATTAAAAACTAGTTTATAAATTTTATTAATAATAAAAAAAATTATATACTAATAAATTTTTTACTGTATCTAACTTAATAAATATAATAATTAATTATTTTTGTTTTAAAAATTAGTATTTATTTAATGATTTCTTTTTAGTGTTGTTATATGAAGTGAATATAAAAATGAGAAGTTATTTTAAATATTTTTATCACAATTCATTAGTTTTTTTTGATGTATTGAAGACTTAGATAATTGTATGTTTTCACAGAGTTTACAATTTTCTTCTTTTAAAAAGTTGTATATCGAATAATAAAACATTTTTTTATTTGTAAATATAAGCCTTGTGACCAAGTTAAACTTGAGTGTGTTTATATTTATATTTATTTTGATATATAGGTGTGTGTTTCTGAAAAAAGAAATAATTTTTTTATTTTTTAATATCCATGAGTGATATTAGAGGTGAGGTTATAATGAAGATATGAAAAGGAGTAGGGTAACAGTAAGATTGTGTGGATTGCATTTGGAAAGAGAAGATAGCATAAAAGTATGCAAAAGAACTACAACTTGGTGCAGGGGAAGAAGACACGATGTACTAGGTGGTCACCAACATTTCGACATCCATCATAGGGTTGGTGGCTGTGTTTTTTCCTATCACATCCTCCTTCTTATCTTTAATATTAAAACTTGTCTTCATATAAATTTTTTTCACATTTTCATTCTCATCCAAAAGTAGATATAGTCATGTTACTGTTATGATATTAGTGAAATACTTTTTATAAAAAAAATTCACACAAAACATATATGATATTAGTCAAAATAAATTAAATATTTTTTTTAATATAAAATATAAAAAAAATTGGAATTGTATAAATATTATATGAGAATATCACATATATATTGGATAAAAGTTAAATAATTATAGAAAAATAAAAATAAATAAATGTATGAACTAATAATAAGTTACAAAACTAATAATAAAAAATATAAATTTTTTAAGTTATCTAATAAATTAAAAATATTTTAACAATTTTGAATAGCAACAGCATCAAACAATATGGTGCAACAATCAGCAACAAAACCGAGTAGGATTAATGGCAGCGAAAGATTCTTTCTGAACAAAACAAAACAACAAAAAGAACTATTCTAGTCTATAACGAATCAGAGGACCACTTCTACACTCACATCCAGTTCACATGGATGAATTGTATAGATTTCCCACTTCAAAAATACTTTTCTTCACAAAAATAAGCACTTCACACTATATCATATAATTATAAATTTCAAGAAATCATATTAATTGTAACAGCGTGTTTTTTTTAAAAAAAAACACCAACAGAAGCTTTGCCCCCACCACCAGTGCCTTTCATTTTCTTCTTTTTCTCTCTCTCTCTCCAATTCTCTTCTCTCCCTCTCTCTTAATTTCTCTCCCAAACTTCATCTA